>Ga0181535_10000037_pt1 | contig 196828 bp, 208 predicted proteins | sample PEATcosm2014_Bin_44_FD_119774 | JGI IMG/M metagenome (GOLD analysis project Ga0181535, IMG submission 119774) | Peatland microbial communities from MTU Mesocosm Facility, Houghton, MI, USA - PEATcosm2014_Bin17_30_metaG | ecosystem: Environmental > Terrestrial > Soil > Wetlands > Peat | place... | reverse complement strand
GGCATCTATATCCTATGAAATCCAGAATATTGACAAGCGAGATCATATGAGTTCCTACTATGTACTCATGCATAAAAATACATAATTGTTGCCAGACGCAAAAGGAGAGAAAATGAGGAGAACTGATTAGATCAAATGTTTCCAATAAAATCCACAAGGGATTTTCCTTTAAAAAATCGTTCCTTCCAACCGACAATCTTGTGCAGATGATAATTATATGAATATGGACATTTGTGACAGAACGACTCAGGTTGTTTTTGGAAAGTCAATGACAGTTTTTCATGTTTCGCAGCCAATTCAGAATATGTATTATCATAAAGGGACCCGATTTTACCCCGTAGTCCCCTTAACCCGCAACAAAAAATTACATCGCCATTCGGCATCAATTGATACCCCGGCACTTCAAGATGAGGACACATGACTCTTCCCTTTTTAAATTTTGTAATTTTTCCTCGTGCAAAATCCTCGATATGGCAGGTCTCAAAGAAACCACCCATATTCATAACAAGAATATTTTCAACATGCGTCAGAATATACGGCAGAACCTCTTTGTAATTTTGTGTTATCGGAATATTGGCATTTCCTTTAGCGTCAGGCAGGTGAAGTACAAACTGTTCAATCGGGATTTCACATATTTTTACAGCGTTTTCGAGGGAGAGGCCAACAAGAGTGCTTGATATTGTAATTTTATGTCCTTTCTCATGCGCATATAAAATCATATCCGGGCATTCCGGGTTTTGGAATACCTCGGAAAGACCAGAAAAATCAATAATAATGTCTGTCGGGACGGTAGAGATCAGCTCTTTGAAGGCGGCAAGTGTAAGTGGTTTCATCCCACCAAGTTTCTTTACAATGAGTTCCTGTGGGCAATACCGGATACAATTTACCGAGCATCCAATCTGAGTAGTGATTTCCAGGTAGGGTTGAGGGGTCATTAATAACTCCGAATAATACTGCTAGTGTCCGGGCGGTTGAGGGGAATTGCCAAAATTGGGATCCTAGATGAAGTCCCAGCCATATAATAAATTCCTTTTTCCTATGATTTATTTTTCATCCTTCCATTCCATGAGTGGAGCAAGTATACCGTCTCGTTTTTCAGTCCAGTAAGGGCCATCGCTTAACCCGCCTTGAATGAGTAAATTCAGGAATGGTATTTTTTTCCCAGGATCAGTAATCAACATCCGATTACGAAGGGATACTTGCAATTCAATTGTGTATATACCTTCATTTAGGAATCTTTTGGGAATTTTTGTTTTTAGTACAATTTCACCGGGTGAAAAAACTGGCCATTTTGATACTTCGTGATCGTTAAAAAATGAGTAATAAAGAAATATCCCCGATTCATTGGTAATGGAATAACCTATTTCTAAAGCCGGATCCAATCTATCAATTCTTCCTTCAATCTGAAGCCAGATATCCTGATTGTTAGATACGGGATTGTTTAAATTATTGCCAAAGGAATCTGTGATAAAAAATTTATTTGGTTTGAACCAGGGATTCTCATATTCATCTCCACGATTATCCCACTGATTGAGCAACATCTCGTGATCCTCGGGGAATAAATAAGACTTAATAATTTGGCCTACATTTGGCCCTTTTTGTTTAATCCGGCCATTTTCAATGAGAATACCATATGTGCACAATTGTTCAATTGCATTCATATTATGACTCACAAAAATGACCGTACGTCCCTCTTTTGCCACCTCACTCATTTTACCCAGACATTTTTTCTGAAATGCTGCATCACCCACAGCAAGTACTTCATCCACCAGCAGAATTTCCGGTTCAAGATGAGCGGCAACAGCAAATGCTAGCCGGATGTACATCCCGCTCGAATACCGCTTCACCGGGGTATCTAGGAATTTTTCTATATCAGAAAATTTCACGATATCATCCAGCTTGGCATCAATCTCCCGCCGCTTCATCCCCAGTATCGAACCGGATAAATAGATATTCTCACGGCCGGTTAATTCCTGGTGGAACCCGGTTCCGACTTCCAGCAAAGAGCCCACCCGCCCATGCAGTTCAACGGTTCCTTCAGTCGGTGTTGTAATTCGTGAAAGAATTTTCAGGAGCGTACTTTTCCCAGCCCCGTTCCGCCCGATGATACCAACAATCTCGCCCTGCTCAACGTCAAACGACACATCCTTCAAAGCCCAGAACCCTTCCACGGGCGGTGTCTTGTGGAACACTTTCATCGGCGCCTTAAGGGAGCTGACGATCGCGTCGCGGAGCGTGTGATACGGTTCCTGCGGTCCGCCGAGTTTGTATTGCTTGCTTAAGTGGCTGACGCGGATAGCGGGATGGTTGGAAGACATAAGGAGGAGAGTTCCTGTGATTCTATAATGGTATGCGATACTGATGAATTAAAGTTTCATCTCCTAAAAGGACACGGAAATTAATTACAGGGGCGTATGATTCAAGCTGGTGACTACAGACCCGTATATCCCGGACCCCCGGCACCAGAGATGTCACAAGGCATCGTATACCGCAAAAAGAAGCCCGAATCGGGGCCCGTTTTCCCCGAAAAAACGCGGTGGACAGTGAAAAGAAAGATTTGTGTCCACCGCAGGAAAAAAATCATGAATTCAGGGCTGGATTGTAAAATGAGGCCGAATTAAAGGGAAACTATTTTCTCTTTAACGGTGTTCTGTTCGGGTAACAGTTCTCACGTTCATGCAGCACAGGATCGGGCCACAGGGGGTTTTATGAGGGTTTGTTTACGGATCTTTTTCCAAAAATCTGATGAATAACGGTGGGTTAAGATACCTGCCATTAGAGGACAAATGACAAAATCCGTGGATACAGGAAAAAATTGCCTTCCACCAGAATTTTGTAGAAGAGATGCATTTCAGAAAAATTCTGAAATGCTGGATGCATACACAAAAACCCTGCTGCTGTTCAGAATGCGAAGTCAACCGGACCGGTCAAGGATAAGGAACATTTTTGTTCTTCCTAAATTTCAACAAGTTACCGGTATTTTTTACGGGATCTGCAATTAAGGGCAAATCTTTGAGAAATTGTCCATGGTTCAGTCACGCTGATATACCAAACGGATCCACACGTTAAATGCCATACGACCGGGAACTTCCCGGGGATGGACCGGCTCAAAAACTCTTCTCTGATCGTACCAGCGGATAGCGGATGCTCTCGTTCACCCGGAGAAACGACCGCCCCATGGCAGGAGGACACCATGACAACAGAAAAAAAGACGATTATCAATCGGGAATTCAACAGATGGACGGGACAGCAGTTGATATCAAACCCTTTGCCCACGCCCGGTTTGACAAACCACCGGAGGAAAGTAAGTACAGAGAAAATCCGGTATGCAATACTCTTAAAAGGAGATCATGAAAACGGATCGACAACTACCCGGCCTGATACAGTACCAGCCGGACCTGTGCCGGGTGATGCCGAATGACCCGGGGATACCGGCCGCTGGTGGCCATCAGCGAGGCAAAACAAAAAGCTACATTCTGGGGATTTGATCTGATCACGGTGGAAACGCAGAAAAAAATCCCGTTCGATTTCGTGATCGATGACCGGGGCTGCACCAGCCTTGTACGGGTCAGGAGGATCAAGTCCCCTCAGTTCAGGACCACGGACATAGAGAGAGTTTGTGCGCAGGAGACACAGGAGCTTCGAACGCTGCCGGTGCCAGAAGGGATCTACCGCGAGCTCTGGGTAAGAGGACCAGGGCGTGCTTGGCACCGGTACCTAGTTCTCGCGGAATCGGTCGAGGAGCTCCTGACCGGTGATGAAAAGACCGGAGAAAGTGACGGTAAGAATGAACCGTAACCTGCAGGATCAAACCGGGATACCACATCCACATCAATCACCGGGTAACAAGAGGGAGCCGGGTCCGGGTTTCCCGACCTTACGGAATCATACGATATCCGCGTAGTACTGCTCCATCCTCCGGAAGTAAAACATACCGGAGACAAGGAGCACGATGACCATGCCCACGGAGACAAGCACCATCGCACTAGGCGCACCGCTACCAAGGAGTGCCCAGCGGAACCCTTCTATCACACCCGCCATCGGGTTGAGGCCGTACCAGACACGCAGCGATGCCGGCACGAGGCTCGTTGAGTAGACGACCGGCGAGGCAAACATCCAGATCTGGATGAGGAAGGGAACGGTGTACTGGAAATCCCGGTACTTGACATTGAGCGCGGAGAGCCAGAGGCCGACCCCGAAGGAGGTTGCCAGCACAAGCAGGAGGAAGAGCGGCAGGAAGATGATGTTAAGCGTCGGCGCATAGCCGTAGTAGACCATCATCGCAAGAAGGATGATAAATGAGACCGCGAAATCCACGAGCGGCGAGATGATGCTTGAGAGCGGCATGATCAGGCGCGGAAAGTACACCTTGGTCATGATGTTGGAGTTCTGGACCATGCTCGTCGTAGAACGCGTGAGCCCATCAGCAAAGAGCGTCCAGGGGAGCAGCGCCGCCAGCACAAACAGCGGGTACGGCACACCATCGGACGGAATCTTTGCGAGGCCTCCAAAAAAGACCGTGAAGATGACCATCGTCAGGAGCGGCTGGAGGACCGCCCACGCAATCCCGAGGCCGGTCTGCTTGTACCGGAGTTTGATATCGCGGAGCGTAAACGAGGTGACCAGCTCCCGGTACGCCCAGAGTTCACGCAGGTCCACCGGCACCCATTTCCGGGGCGGTCGGATGATGAGAGTCGGTACTGTCGATTCCTGAACAGGATGGGTCTCGGTCATGAGATGTGATCAGCAATTTTGTTTTTACATTACTTATAGTCTGGTGATTTGAAGATGAATGCAGAATCCACAAACATTCATTTACGATGAGCACAACGGCGGTGGATCACATACCAGAAATACAATAAAATCAGCCTCCAAAACCTCCTTCCTGCAGTGCATTTGAAGGGGGGAGCTCAACACGGGTTTTACCGGATTTCATGGTTTGAGCATATATTTTTAGGCTCGGGTCGGTATCGACAAAGAACCAAAAATTCCCAGAATATCCCGCCACTCCGGGTTCACCAGATTAATCACAGCAAAAAAATTCTGCGTAAATGTTGTTCGTAAAGGAGCCGTCATTCAGCGCACAAACAACAGATGTGCTGTCGTCATAAGCTTGACCGGAGGGTTCCTGCATATCGGCAATTTATCAGCAATGATCCCCGGTCTCATGAAGCCTACCGTGTTCAGTACGATGTGCTTCATACCACGCGATCGTCCGCTTCAGACCTTCCTTAAACTGCATCTGCGCCTCAAACCCGAACTCCTCCCGCGCCCGGCTCACATCCAGGCACCGCTTGGGCTGGCCATCGGGTTTTGAGGTATCCCATCGGATCTCTCCGGAAAACCCGGTTAACTCCTGAATAAGGGAGACCAGATCCCGGATAGTAATCTCCATCCCGGATCCAAGGTTCACCGGCTCTGATTTATTATATCGCTCTGCCGCAAGGACAAGCCCATGAGCAGCATCATCAACATACAAAAATTCCCGCGAGGCAGCACCCGTACCCCATACCTCAACCGATTGCTCGTTGTTGAGTTTTGCATCGATAAACTTTTTTATGAGCGCCGGGATTACGTGCGAACTTGCCGGATCAAAATTGTCTCCGGGGCCGTACAGGTTGACCGGCAGGAGGTATATGGAATTGAACCCATACTGCTGTCGGTATGCCTGCGACTGGACGAGCAGCATCTTTTTTGCAAGCCCGTACGGGGCGTTTGTCTCTTCCGGATACCCGTTCCAGAGATTGTCTTCCTTAAATGGCACCGGGGTGAACTTAGGGTACGCGCAGATGGTCCCGACAATCACGCACTTCTCCACGTTCTCCTGCCGGGCGGCCTCGATCATCTGGATGCCCATGATAGCGTTGTCGTAAAAGAGCTGGGCCGGGTACGCCTGGTTGTACCCGATCCCCCCGACCCGTGCAGCAAGGTGGATAACAATATCCGAATCCTTTACCACATCGACACAGTTTTCCCAGACCCGCAGATCAATCGCACGGCTTCGGGGGATGGCAATATTTTCTTTTTGCACACCTTTCTGCAGAAGTTCCACCACAACACGGGATCCAAAGAATCCTGCCCCACCGGTAATGAGAATTTTTTTATCAGACCAGAATGTCATTGCAAGCACCCGCAGGAAAGCCTGTGTCGTGAGGAGACCCGGCTAAACCTGCGTATAATGAGGACAGGTAAAAGTATGTTTTTCGATCCTTTTAAGAACCGCGGCTTTTTTAAAACATTTCCGTTCAGTCGCACTTCCACCACCGGTGCGGGAACTTTTTCCTGACAATCCCGTCTCCTTTGCCGATAGGATCCAGACCGGCAGATTTCATATCCGCATCTACCATGATCTTTACAAGATCGGCAAATTTTATGGTTGGTTTCCAGCCGAGAACCTTCGCAGACTTCTTTGCATCTGCAACAAGCACTTCAACTTCAGTCGGCCGGAAATATTTCGGATCGATCCGCACGTGTTCTTCAACATCGAGTCCCGCGTAATCGAACGATTCGTGTAAGAATTCGCGGACAGAATGAGTTTCCCCAGTCCCGATAACGAAATCATCCGCTTTTTCCTGCTGGAGGATCCGCCACATACATTCGACGTACTCCGGGGCAAATCCCCAGTCCCTCTTTGCATCGAGATTTCCGAGGTAGAGATAGTTCTCCTTCCCGGCAAGTATGCGGGCAATCGCCCGGGTGATCTTGCGGGTGACAAACGTTTCGCCCCGACGGGGGGACTCGTGGTTGAAGAGAATACCATTCGACGCAAAGAGATTGTATCCCTCCCGGTAGTTCCGTGTCATCCAGTAGGAATAGACCTTCGCGCAGGCATACGGACTGCGCGGGTGGAAAACAGTGGTCTCACTCTGCGGAGGAGAGGCAGCCCCGAACATCTCGCTCGATGAGGCCTGATAAAACTTTACGGGGTTGTTGCTCCGGCGGATTGCTTCGAGAAGCCGGGTCGCCCCAAGGGCCGTGACATTACCAGTATACTCCGGAGTATCGAAACTGACCCGGACATGGCTCTGTGCGCCAAGGTGGTAGACCTCATTCGGCCGGATATTGTACATTATGTTTGCGATCTGCTCGGAATCAGAGAGATCACCATAATGCAGGAAGAGACGGGCACCGGGATCATGCGGATCGATATAGATAGAATCGATCCGGCTTGTGTTGAAGGTGGATGACCGCCGAACCAGCCCGTGGACTTCGTACCCTTTACTGAGCAGCAGTTCGGCAAGGTAGGACCCGTCCTGACCGGTGATCCCCGTGATGAAGGCTTTCTTTGTCATGATGCATCAAGCGTAACTACATATGAAATCCGCGAAAATTTCAAGGTATTGGATATGCGTGCGGGATAATGACCAAAATTAAAACAAAACAAGGGGATGAATAAATAAAAGAAAGCCTCAGCCGTGGTTGACCTTAAATGTTCAAAGCCCCACGACGATAACTTTTCTAAATCTATTGTGCGCGCGAATATATTTTAATTCTTGTACAATCAAAGTCCCATTCGGCACACTTTGCCTTAATGTTCGAGGCGTTTACTTCTTTTCTGAAAGTTCAATATTTCGGTAGGGTAGAAGACAATCATATCCATCTGCACTACTTTTAAAAATTTTCCTTTCAGGATTTCAAAATAGGTTCGACATCTATTTTTTCCTTGCAGGTCACAAACCTCTTTACTTCAGCCCGAAAGAGATACTCTACTTCCCTATTGGCATAAGAGAATTCATATACAGTATTAAAGATCACTACTTATGATGGATGTTCGGTTAAGTAACGAATATGGATTCACCGGCCTTGAGGCAGCAATTGTGTTAATTGCATTCGTTGTTGTTGCAGCAGTATTCTCCTATGTGGTGCTCGGTGCCGGGTTCTTCACGAGCCAGACTGCGCAGTCCACCGTTCATACCGGGGTCCAGCAGGCAAGTTCAAGTATGGAACTTGTCGGGAATGTATACGGCTTTCAGGAACCGAACAACAATTACCTTGCTTATATCAACATGACCATTGCGCTCACTGCCGGGGGAACACCGATCGATATGTCCGATGTTGTTGTTTCCTATAACGATGGAACCACCCACTGGACAAACATGAACTATGCCGGAGAGGATTGCTGGGGTCCGCTTGATGTGATGTTGGGTGGAATCACCACTCCAAATCAGATGCAGGGAGCGTGGTGTATTGCCCAAGTCAACAACAATGCTACCTCTGATACCAGTACTTTGCTGGGTCCAAACGAACAGTATATATTGGCAATCCAGATGCCCGATACAGCCACTCCCAACACTCAGTTTACGGTATACCTCCAGCCGGCCGTCGGGGCGGTTCTCCCGGTTACCCGGACACTTCCTGGGGGATTCACACCCGTAATGGCCCTTTACTGATCCGAGTCCTTTTTTCTTTTATTAAAGGTGAGGGATTCTGAAGCAGGCATGGCCGGCCCTTTTGCAGCGGCACTCTTCAATACGAGTTGAGGAAATGACATCCCCCCCAATACAAATTCCACCAGAATTGGTTCGTAACATCTCCTTCAGGTTAGATATCATCAAGATCCAATTCCACATTGAGATTCGGTAACAAAGTTCCATCCTTACATTACCAACTCACAAACTGTGTTCCTTTTACGAGAAGTTCAACAGTTTCCGTCTACAACGTGGATAATGGATTCTTTGTGGCATTGGAAAATAATCAGTGTAAACCAGTCGATTCAGACAACACTAAAAATCTCTTATCTGTAGATGAGTTTAAACTAAACAAATTTGTAAATAAGTCTCAAATTGGATCTAAAATCGAAAATGGAGAGAGCCTCAGCCGTGATTTGAACACGGGACCTGCTGATTACAAGTCAGCCGCTCTGCCAACTAAGCCACTGAGGCGCCATATACAATAGGCAGTTACTGGTAAAAAATGTGGCGTTATTCCGGGAGATCTTTGGGTAAAAGAACACGTACAGGATCACCTGAATGTGTGCAAAAATAAGCACCGTCCCGAAGCCCACTTTCACAACAAATAGTCATGATTTTTCAGGTTCCGGCAGGTTCAATTCCAAATACATTATACGCACCGGAACGGAGTAATCTAACAACGAATGGCTCAGCTGACCGTGGATATCGGGGGACGGGCGGGCATTGACTGCCGGGGGTTCTGTGAATATTGTTACTTCAAGAAAGTAAAAACAACCCGGGCCTTCGGCTGCCGCTACTGCCTGCCGTTCAAAAAAGGCTGTGACTACTGCACGCGGGGAGTCAGGGAGGAGTATTCCGGGTTCAAGGATCTCAGGACCATCGCGGACGAGACGCTTGCTGCCCTCCAGACAAAATCCGGGACACTCGACCGCATCACCATCAGCGGTGGAGGTGATCCCAGTTGTTACCCGGAATTTACCGATCTCATCGAACTTTTGGGCGCAACAGAAGCACCGCTTCATATCGGGTACACCAGCGGCAAAGGCTGGGATGACCCGAACGTTGCCGACCTCCTTATTGACAACGGGTTGGCCGAATGTTCGTTTACCGTTTTTGCGGCAGACCTGGCCTTACGGAAGCGCTGGATGCATGACCCGACACCGGACGCCTCGCTTGCGATCCTTGAGCGGCTCTGCGGGGCAGCAGATGTTTACGCCGCCGCGGTCGTACTGCCCGGGATAAATGATGGTCCGGTTCTTGAGCACACCTGTGACTGGCTCGAAGAGCGCGGCGCAAAAGGGCTGATCCTCATGAGGTTTGCGAATGCAACTGAACAGGGGCTCATTCTCGAAAATGCCCCGATTCTCAAGGGCCAGACGGTGCAATCGGTGGAATCATTCCGGGACATGGTTACCGATCTTGCCAGCCGCTTTAAAATGAAGATCTCTGGCACGCCGCTCTGGGATCCGGAGATCGGTTCGCCGTTTGCTATCCTGCACGAACCGGCACTCATGAAAAAACTCCCGCGTGTCCAGCGTCGGGCATCAGTCATCACCGGCTCTGTAGCTGCACCCAATATCAGCGAAGTATTGTCGTCACGCGGGGCTGCGTCCCCGGTCATCCCGGTAAAAAAAGAGATCGCCTGTCTGATCACGATCGACGATCTCAAAGCACTCGATCTCTCAATTCTCGAACCGACGGTCATCATCCCGGGCCGCGCTTTTGTCCATGATGCAGAAGCCCGGGAAGTGCTGAGCCGCGACGGGACGCCACGCGAAGTAATCCGGGGGCCGAATCAACTCACGGCCGATGCCGAGACGAGCATGGGCATGACCCGTAACGATGTGCTTGCGCTGGAACTTGAGGGCTTTTCAAGTCTTATCCAGCAGATCAACCTGTACGGGAAATAAACCTGTTTTGCCATGGAGTCCGCGTAAAAATTTTCCTTTACTCTTTTTTGGTTCCATAATAAACCTGATTTGGCCATACCGGTTTACCCTGGAAGACGCTCATACCACCCTCACATATGAGAGTCCAAAGAAGTATCAATGCCCAAAGGACTGCAGGAGACCTACTTCTGACAATCGGACGGGAAATTACAAAAAAAGAAAAATTATGAGATCCTTTTTATGCCAGCGATGCCGTGATACCGACAATACCGGACTGGATGATCAGGGCAACCGCGATGATGACGCCAGCCATTTCGAGTGCGACTGCGACATTGCCTTTTTTAAGTTCCTCGAACTCCTTGACATCTTTGGTAAGCTTGTCGAGAATGTTTAATGCAAGGTATATGGCGCCAATCGCAAGGAGGACTCCAAGGATAAGCTGGATGATCGCAACGCTGATCGCAATCATACCGTCAACGGATGTGAACCCGAGTGCCGAAGCCTTGCTGATACCTACCGAAATACCGGCGACACCGGACTGGACAACAACGGCAATCGCTACAAAGATTGCCGCAACAACAATACCGAATGCAACATTACCCTTCGCAAGCTCTTTCTGTTCATCAACATCCTTGGTGATCTTGCCAAAGATGGAGAAGCCGATATACAATGCTACCACCGCAAGGATGACTGCGATGATCAACTGGATAATTCCAACAGCTGCATTTACAAGAATCATTATCATACCTCTTTTTTAGTATTCTGTGGGAGGACGTGGGAAATAAATATATCCACGGGATCTGGTTAAAATCCCCAGAATTCACGATAAAACGGTTTTTCCGGGTAAACAGGCTCATTTAACCGCGGCCCGGACTCAGGAAAAATCCGGAAATTTTTTTTAAAAAATAAAAAAATGCTGCGGGTGGGTTACGATCCCACGATCTCCAGATGTCCCAAAGTTCTCACGCGCAAAGGATACATGCGCTGAATCAAACCCTATGAGTCTGGCGCCCTAACCAGCTAGGCCACCGCAGCACAAAAGTGCATAATTACAACACCGTAAAAACTCTTAAAGGTTCTGATATAAGCGATTTTTCGGATCAGTCCTTTTTCTGCTGGAGATACACGTTCACCGCAGCCGTGATCGCGGCGACCTTGTTCCCCTGAGAGAATGAGCCGGCCAGTGTCTGCATCCGGGCCTCCTCATCATTTTTGTAACGTTCGAGCGTTTTTATGATATGCTCTTCCTGCAGGAAGTGGGTATGCGTGTTGCCATCGATAAACTGCTGGTTGTTCATGATCGCATAGTGGAGCGGGAGAGTGGTCTTGATCCCGAGGATGATATACTCCGAGATTGCGCGGCGCATCCTCCTGATGACCTCGGGACGGGTGCTGTCCCAGGCACACAGCTTCGCGATCATTGAGTCGTAGTTGGGTGGGATCATGTAACCCATGTGGATGCCGCTGTCGACGCGGATACCGGGGCCTCCCGGAGAGCGGTACCTAAGGATCTTACCCGGGTCCGCGGCAAAATTATTGAGAGGATCTTCCGCGTTGATCCGGCATTCGATCGCGTGTCCCCGGATCGAGATGTCCTCCTGATCGAAGGGCAATGATTCCCCGGCGGCAATTGCAATCTGCTGCCGGACCAGATCGATGCCGGTGATAAACTCGGTGATGGTATGTTCGACCTGCAGCCGGGTATTCATCTCCATGAAGTAATAATTCCCGTTGCTGTACAGGAACTCGACTGAACCGGCGTTCGTATAATCGGACGCCTCTACCACTTTGAGCGCAGATGCGGACATGCGCGCACGCAGCTCGGAAGTCATGATCGCGGACGGGGCTTCCTCGATCAGTTTCTGGTGCCGGCGCTGGATGGAGCACTCGCGCTCGAAAAGATGAACCGCATGACCACTTTCATCGGCGAGCACCTGGAACTCGATGTGCCGGGGCTTGACGAGGTATTTCTCGATAAAAACCGTCGGATCGCCAAATGCCGACTGGGCGATCCGCATACTTCCCGTGATCGCCTCTTCAAGCGCAGTCTCATCATTGACGATCTGCATACCGATGCCGCCGCCGCCCGCGCTCGCTTTGACGATCACCGGGTAGCCGATATCAGCAGCCACCTTTTTGGCCATGTCAATATCGCGGATACCGTCATCGGTTCCCGGGAGCACCGGCACCCCGGCTTTTTTCATCATCTGCTTGCTCCCGATCTTAGAGCCCATGGCCAGGATGGTCTTTGATTTGGGCCCGATAAAGGTCACCCCTTCATCGGCGCAGAGCTTTGCGAACCGGTAGTTCTCTGCAAGGAAACCGTATCCCGGGTGGATCGCCTCGGCACCGCTCTTTTTTGCGATGTCGACGATCCGTTCCATGTTGAGATAACTCTTGGACGGGTGCGCCTCACCGACCGGAAACGCCTCGTCTGCATATTTGACATGGAGGGCATTCTTGTCGACTGCTGAATAGATCGCCACCGTGTCAATGTCGAGTTCACGGCACGCACGCATGACCCGGATCGCGATCTCGCCACGGTTCGCGATCAGGATCTTCTCAAAAAATTTCATTGCACCACCAGCAGGACATCGCCAGTCTGGACGACATCGCCGGCGTCAACAAAAATCTCGGTGACCTTGCCGTCCACCGGGCTGTGGATGGGGTTTTCCATCTTCATCGCTTCAAGCACAATGAGGGTATCGCCTTTTTTGACCGTCGCACCCCGGTTGACCATGACCTGGAGCACCATACCCTGCATATTGCTCCGGATTCCACCCGCGATCTCCCCGCGCGGTGCTTTCTGGGGTGCGACATTTGCGACCTGCACCTGGTTTCCACCGACTGACACGATCCTGACGGAGAAAACTTCCCCGTCCACTTCGACTTCCATCTGGTCGGGGATGCCCCCGGAAGCGGCGGCATGCTGGGCAGCCAACTGCTTCTGGGGAATCGCTTCAAGCTGCCGCTCGCCTTTCAGGAAGGATGGGGCGATGGCAGGGTACATGATGTAGGTAAGGACATCTTCCTCTTTTTTGACGAGTCCGGCTTTTTCCGCTTCTGCCTTCATCCGCTCGTAGGAGGGTTCAAGCATATCGGCCGGGCGGCAATCGATCGGCTTCTCATCGCCGATGATCAGTTTCCGGATCTCTTCGCTGACCGGTGCCGGCGAGCGACCGTACAGGCCCCGCACGTAGTCCTTGACCTCCTTTGTCACGTTTGCATACCGCTGACCGTTGACAAGCACGTTTAAGACTGCCTGTGTACCCACGATCTGGCTTGTCGGTGTCACAAGAGGGGGGTAGCCAAGATCCTTTCTCACGCGCGGGATCTCGGCAAACACATCATCAAGACGGTTGAGCGCGTCCTGCTCCATCAGCTGGGAGACAAGGTTCGAGATCATGCCGCCGGGCAGCTGGTAGATGAGGACGTTGCTGTCCACCCGTTCGGAGATCGGGTTCAAGAGCCCTGCATACTTCTCACGGATCTGCATGCAGGTATTCCTCACCGTCCGGAGTTTCAGGAGATCGATACCAGTATCCCGGGGGGTCCCGATAAGCGAGGCCACGACACTTTCTGTAGGAGGCTGCGAGGTTCCCATCGAGAACGGGGACATGGCCGTATCGAGAATATCCACCCCGGCTTCGATGGCCGCCTGGTAACTCATGGGAGCGATCCCGCTCGTGGAGTGACTGTGAAGGCAGACTTTGATATCAACAGCTTTTTTTATCCCGCTGATGAGTTCACGCGCCGCTTCGGGCATGATGAGCCCGGCCATATCCTTGATACAGATGGAATCGCAGTCGAGCGCGGCAAGTTCCTTTGCCATCTCGATAAACATCCGGGTGCTGTGGACTGGGCTCGTCGTATAAGAGATCGTGCCCTGGAGATGGGCCCCGGCCTTTTTTACCTGGTCCATCGAGCGCTTCATATTCCGGATATCGTTGAGCGCGTCAAAGACCCGGAAGATGTCCACACCATTCTTGTAGGATGCTGCGACGAACCGGTCGACCACATCGTCCGAATAGTGGCGGTACCCGACAAGGTTCTGGCCACGGAGAAGCATCTGGATCGGCGTATGTTTCAGTTCCGCTTTGAGGGCGCGGAGCCGGTCCCACGGATCATCGTTCAGGAATCTTATGCAGGTATCAAACGTCGCCCCGCCCCATGCTTCGGCCGAAAAAAAACCGCACACATCAATCTCGCGTGCGAGCGGGATCATGTCCTCGGTGCGGAGCCGGGTGGCTATGAGAGACTGGTGGGCATCACGAAGTGTTGTATCGGTGATAAGAACTTTTCCAGAAACGGCAGCACACATGGGAAACCTCAGGGGCTCCGGTATTACAATTAGCCTCTCAAAGCTTCACCTGTAAAGTATAAAAAATTCACTTACGGGGAAATAAGCAAGTGCGAGTGCGACGGCTGCACAGGTACCGGCCACAACATCACGCACAGGAGTATGAAAGTGCGGACACATCGTTCCCCCGTTCCGGTACCCTCTCATGGCAAGGACCTCAGCAGTCTCATCTGCACGCCGGATCGCATCGTGGATCAGGACACGTCCCGCCGGCACGATACTGCGGGTACCCCAGGACTGCCCTTTCTGCTGGATCGCAATACGGATCCTGCGAAAATCATCCGAGAGCCCGGCAGCCATCTGCATCGCCATTCCGGCGATCATTCCCACCTCGAACCCAATCCTCGTACCCAGGCACCAGGTACCTACGGCAAGGAAATCATCGGCAGCAGATTCAGCGTACACCCAGGAACCGACCAGCAGTATCGCGATCATCCGTACGAGATACGAAAGCCCGTCACCACTCCCCGTGAGGGTCATGACCCCCGCGACGATACCAAACAGAACGAGCGTTGCAATGAGGGCATGCCGGTGCCTGATGCTGCGCCACCGGGGTGTAAATACCATCCACCAAACCACAACCGCGACGGCACCGGTAATACTTGCGAATGCCGCAAGCGAGAGCATAAACGCACAGAGGAGTCTTAGCCGCGGGTCCTGCATGCTGCCTCCATTATATCGTTATTCGTGAGCGACCGTGGAATTCTCCCGACGCATATGAGTTTTTTTACCAGAGGCGGTGCATGCTGCCAGTTCAGGACTGCCCCAGGCATATCGCCGCAGTCAACGAGCCCTCCCCCGATTAGTTCCCAGATATGATCGATCTGCGGGAAGATGCTCTGCTCGTGGGTGAAGAGCACGGTGATGCCACCGGATCGTTTGCTGATCTGCCGGCACACCTGTTCTTTTCCCAAGCAGTCAAGTGATGAAAAAGGCTCATCCAGCAGCAGGAGATCATAATCAAGAGAGAGAATGCAGGAGAGATGCAAGCGCTTGAGTTCTCCCCGCGAAAGCGAGAGCACCGGTGTTTCTTCATCGGTATCAATACCCGCCGACCTGATAACTGCATCAGGCTCAAGGTTCCACGACGCACATTCCTCCGCGATGGAGAGGCCGGTCACATGGAATTCGGGAAACTGGAATGAGAGCATAATCCGGTTTACACCTTCGCGAATTACAGCACCGTCGTCCGGTGCACGCAGCCCGGCCATCATGAGGGCCAGTGTCGACTTTCCACTGCCCACATCCCCGCTGACGAGATGGATACCCGGGGAAAAAACCCCATTGGCCGTAAGCGACCAGAAGGGATACCTCACGGCCAGGTGATCGAAAACCACCTTCATACGGGACACCTCCACGAAAGCGGGTAAAACGGGGTACCGGCAAGCAGGGAAAAAACAGCGGTCGGAGTCCCGGCATGCACCACCCGGTTCTTCTCAAAAAAGATGAGATGATCACCTTGTGCTGCGGCTTCCATCTGCTGCGTAACGCGGATGATGTATTTCGCACCCGATGCCCGGAGCACGGTATCCAGCCATGCACACCGGTCAACGTCAAGGTGCGAATCGTATTCATCAAGAATAAGGACTCGCGGCCGGCTGATGCATGCAGTCGCGATCGCGACGAGGATCTTCTCCCCCCCGCTCAGGTCCCGCATATGCCGGTCGAGCAGCCGGGTTATTCCCAGCGTCTCTGCACAGGTACTGACTGCCGGCCCGGTCTCTTTACAAGGGGTGTGACTAAAACGCAACGGCGAAGCCAGTTCGTCTTTTACTGTCGGAAAGAGGAGGTTCCGATCCGGGAATTCATTCACGTACCCGATCCCGGTCTCCCTTGGGGATATGCCATCCACGAGTACGCAGCCGCTGTCAGGTTCTGCAATACCGGCGCAGATTTTCAGGAAGGTCGTCTTACCGCTGCCGTTTGGGCCAATCACCGAAGTGACGCCGGGGGCTATTGCAATAGAATCAATGGCAAGACGCCGGTACAGGACATTTTCAAACGTGATCATGGCAACCGTCGTGCGATCAGGTACACGGCCCCGGTCTTCACCGCTTCCCCAGGGAGGAAGATTGCCATTCCCAGTAAGAACGCGGCGGCCGGGACCATCCCCGTGGAGCCGATCAGCCATGCCACACCGCACAGGAGGATGAGGATCGAGGCCACGGCGAGCCCCGCAATCCGGTACGCAGGCGAGGCGGATTCATACGCAAAACCGACGATCAGGGCCGCCGGGATAAAACCGATCAGGTACCCCCCGGTAGGGCCAAGCAGCACACCAACACCGGCGACACCGTTGTGGAAGACCGGAAGCCCCAGTGCTCCAAGAACCACGTACAGTGCCACCGGGATGACAGCGTCACGCTTCATCACCGCTCCCGCGAGCAGGACAAAAAAAGTCTGGAGGGTAAAAGGCGAAGGGACAAAAGGAACGGAGATCCAGCCGCCAAGAGTGACAAGGCCGATAAACGCAGCAGTGTATGCAATACGGCGTGAGCGCCGGAGATCGCCAAACATCGTCAACCATTAAAAAATTGAGGGTTAACGATAAAAGAGTACCGGTCTACTGGTGGAAACAGTCGCCGGCGATCACGCGCTCGAGTTTGCCGTTGTCCTTTCGTATGATGAGCGCACCGTACTCATCGATATCGACCGCTTCACCGGAAAAACTGTTTTTAAGCGTCCGTATATCCACCCGGTGTTCGAGCGTGCAGGAAAGGCTTTTCCATTCCCGAAGGATAGTATCGTATTCCCCACTTTCAATAAGGAGATACTGGCTCTCGAACTCTTTTAAGATCCGGGCCAAAAACGAGGCACGGTCCACCTCGTGGCCAAGTTCAGCGGAGATCGAGGTGATATTATTCTGCAGCGCCGGTGAGAACTGGCTGATAGGGACATTTGCATCGATACCCATCCCGAGGAGGCAGTAATGCACGGTATCGGCTTCTGCCGCAAGTTCAAGCAACAGTCCTGCCACCTTCTTGTTCCCGATGAAAATATCGTTGGGCCACTTGATCAGGGCACCCAGATCGAACTCCTTACGGATTGCCCGTGCCAGCGCGACGGAGCCTGCCATGGTAATCATAAAGATACGATCGATCGGGATATTGGGCTTTAAGACAATCGTGATCCAGATCCCACCGCTCGGTGAGACCCACGCCCGCCCCATCCGGCCGACACCCCCGGTCTGCTCCTCGGCGATGATCACCATGCCATGCATTTTTTCCACATCGCCGTCAGCGCAGAGCTGCTTTCCCACCCAGATTGTCGAGGGCGTATTCTCCAGGTACCTCATCTTCTTTCCGATGAACGTTGTATGGAGTTTCTTGTGGATCTCGTAAGGGAGCAGTTTGTTACTCATGCGCGTGAGACGGTACCCCTCTTTCTGCGAGGACGAGATGTCGTACCCCATCATGCGGAGCTCGTTGATATGTTTCCAGACAGCAGAGCGGGTAATCCCCAGCTCGTTGCTGATGGTCTCTCCCGAGACCGGGCCCTCATATCTCTCAAGTATCTCCATTACCCTGAATGCAGAGTCCGGCGTCGATCTCACCTCTTCGAATTACTGGATTCTTCCGGCAGCGGGCAGGGATCCTTTCCGCACACCTGCTTTATGATGGCAGACTGGTGCTCCATGAGCGTAGCAAGATCGAAGATACCGGTGACATCGACGACACCGAGTGCGCCGATCACGTGCCCTTCAGCGTCCCGTATAGGGGCAACGGTTACCGGCACTCCTTTGTATGCACCGAGTTCCGGCGTTGTTTTTATCACCCTGTTTGATGCAATTGCCTGTTCGAGCACCGGGCCGCTGTAATTGCGATCGATCACCCTGCCGTTCTCGATGCGGATGCCAGGCCTCTGGAGCGATTTCGCCGTTACCGGGAGCCGGTGGATGATCTCATGGATGGCAAGGACCACCGGTTCCAGATCTGCTGCCTCCGCAGTTTCACAAAAAGTATAGCGGTGCATCGGACAACCTCATATCATTCTGGTATTTTTCCTGCTAGAATAAGGTTTGTGTCCCGGAAGCACAGAATTTTTTTACAAATGCACGGGACGGGTATTCGTGGACGCTCGTTACGACCACGGTTCCCTTCCCTACCGTTTTTTCAAGAATTACTGTTGATCCATTGGATTCCCCTGCCGCACTTCCCTCGTGCGCGGGGAATATGCCATCGCATTCGATGCTGGAGGGATCGTAATCCTCCACGAGTGCTGTTCCCAGTTCAGATGACCTGCATGCGATCTGTCGGGGAAAAACCTCATGCTGATACGTAACCGGGAACGGCAGCCAGTCATACGCGTCCGCACGGTCAATCGCAGCCCCGAAGACAAGAAGGTTGCCGCCGTTTTCGACAAATGTTTCTATGCGCTCTGACGACGCCCGGAGCGCCGGGAGCAGCCGACAGTAAGCCGGGTTTGCAAAACCGGTGGGGACGATGAGACAGGTAAACGAGCCACGGAAAAAAGGGGCGGCCAGCATATACGGGGTGACCAGTTCGCACGGGACACCGCAGTCCTCAATGTATCTGACAAAATGCTGGGGAATCTCCCAGACAAAGCCCGCCCGGCAGCTCACCCCTTGATCACTCCCAGAGGAGACAGGCGGGCAACAAGGGCCGAGAGCCCGACATCGTGGACAACCTGAACTACCTCGCTGCTGGGTTTGTAGACTTCGGGCGCTTCGTCAGCTATTGCTGCTTCGTTCGGGGCCCTGACTATGATGCCCAGTGCAAGCAGGTGATCTGCCACCTCTTTTCCGGTCATCCTCTTCTTTGCCTGCGAACGGCTCATGACCCGGCCCGAACCATGACAGGTACTGCCAAAGGTGCGCTCCATCGCGGTTGCAGTCCCTTTGAGCACAAACGAGGATGTGCCCATGCTGCCCGGAATAATTACCGGCTGCCCAATCTGTGCAAGATCTCCGGGCAGATCCGCACACCCCGGCCCAAACGAGCGGGTTGCACCCTTGCGGTGCACGCAGACCTTACGGGTGTGCCCGTCAACGGTATGCTCCTCGATCTTTGCCACGTTATGGGTGACATCGTAGACAAGCGGCATGCTTTCGTACCCGATGCCAAACATCCGCTCAAACTGCAGGCGGGCCGCATGCATGATCAACTGGCGGTTAGCCCACGCATAATTAGCCGAGGCTGCCATCGCACCGAAATATGCTATTCCTTCAGGAGACTGGATAGGGGCACAGGCAAGCTGGCGATCCGGGAGCGTGATATGATATTTTTTTGTCGCTTCTTCGAGCGTCTTGAGATGATCGGTGCAGACCTGATGGCCGAGTCCCCGGGAACCGCAGTGGATCATGCAGCAGATCTGGCCCTTCTGAAGACCAAATGCCGTCGCTGCGGTCTCATCGTAGATCTCGCTTACCACCTGGATCTCAAGGAAATGGTTGCCCGAGCCGAGCGTCCCCCCCTGAGGAATTCCACGGGCACGGGCCTTGGCCGATACTGCACGGATGTCAGCCTGCTTCATGCATCCCCCATCCTCGCACCTGGCAAGATCACGTTCAACCCCGTACCCTGAATCCACCGCCCAGCGTGCACCCTTTTCCATCATGGCAGTAAGCGCAGCCGGGGAAACTTTCACGGAACTCTTTGCGCCGACACCTGTCGGCACCGCCTGGTACAGAGACTCTATAAACTCCCGGGGTTTTTTGATATCCCCCTGCGTGAGTGGCGTTGTAAAGAGGCGCACCCCGCAGTTAATATCAAAACCTACCCCCCCGGGGGAGATAACTCCCTCGTCAAGGGAAAACGCAGCAACGCCGCCAATAGGAAACCCGTAGCCCCAGTGGATGTCCGGCATTCCAAGCGATGACCGGATGATGCCGGGGAGCGTGGCAACGTTTGCCAGCTGCTGCACAGCGCCGGGTTCGAGGATCGCCATAAGCGCGTCTGAAAGAAAAAATCTCCCCGGAACCCTCATACCGGGCACAAAACCGATCGGGATCTCCCATTCGTCTGTACCGGCCCGCATTACACCATCAAGCATCTCCTCACCCCCGTCTATACATCAAATAAGATATCCAGCATATATCCTTTAGCGTCTTTTTTAATGGACATACCCGAGTATGAGATGCCCTTTACTTCAGTTCCCTTATTATGCCGCACCGGATCGAACGGTTCGCCGTCAAGAACCGCGTGGAGGTGCAGACCTTCGGTGTGTATTTCAGCATGCCAGAAGACCAGCCCCTCCACTTCAGTGACATACAGCACTTCCGAAAGGAAATCGCACAGAAGCGATTCCTGGTCCGGCGCACTGAGGTCAATCACACTCTTGGTCCCGCCGCGCCGGTCTCCACCGTATATCACCTGCATCAGCGCCATACAGGCCTCGCCAAACAGGGCGTCGGGCGTGGGGGCACAGGCACGTATCTTCACATCTGCGGTATGAGACAGTTCTTCGTAACTCATCTCAGCCCGTACCCTGCCTGCTCATCATCATAGAACGGGATCATATCGGACCGGATTTCATCGAGAAAACGTGCCTGGTGGATGGAAATGTAGATAGTGTGGCGGGCAGCCTGGAGAAGGACATCGCTTTTTTTCGGGGGTTTTATGCGTACCGGGAGAAGGATCGGGCCCCCGCAGGAAGTACAAACCCGGAAATCACAGTCCCGCTTCTCAATATACTCCATGACATCGGGTGCGATGGCAATATGGGAAGCGCCGGAAGAATCAGATGAATACGCAGGCATTATGCGAGTACTATTGTAAGGCAGGATTAAAAAACGGTTATGGTTACGGTGAGGAGCCGGGGATCATGCACTCACAAGCCGGACAACCATCGCTGCATACTTCTCCTTGAGCTCATAGGTACTGATGCCTCCGACGTTCCGGTTGACCTTCAGGATCCCGATGCGGGAGGCAATGATACCCACCATCGAGGCAATCGTGTGGAATGAAACCGAGAACTGCCCCTTGAGTTCAGCAAGAATATCTGCAATCGTGGTCTGCCTTATCCTGAGGAGGAGGCGGAGCACTTCACGACGGATGCCGGTTTTATCCCGTGAGAGGTACGACCTCAGCCGCCCCTCAATCATCCTTTCGATCTCGAACTGAGATCTCATGCGTTATTGTCGCGGTCAGCACCATATATATTTTTTGTTTTTCCCTGTTTTAAAAACCCCGTTAGGAAATCCCGCCATTCTGGCAGGAGTGGCAGATATTCTGCGAAATTATTACCGGGAGCCGGATGATACCACCGGCATCACCTGCCATCTGGTAATTATTTAATCGTTCATGAACAGATGAATATGATATGGGATTATTCAGTTATAACATCGAGAAATATTCACCAAAACAACTGGTGATAATCCCGACAGTGCTGCTTGCCATATCACTGGTAGTGCTCGCATTTGTTACGATATCAATCGGGATGCCGGTCAAGCCGGGAATAGATTTTTCCGGCGGGACTGCCGTAACGGTGATCACGTCGGATACCTCTGCTCAGATTCAGAATGAGTTTGCCGGTTATCCGCTCGTGAGTATCAGTGAAGGGTTGAACAACGGGAAGTTCATCACATTCGGGACGATGAGCGATACGCAGTACCAGAGTCTGACTGCGCTGATCGCGAGCAAATATCCTGATGCACAGGTTAACCAGATCGGCGAATCCTTTGGCAAGACCCTGCAGGACCAGGCATTGATCGCCATGATCCTTGCCTTTATCGGCATGGCAATTGTCGTCTTTGTCTCATTCAGGACATTTGTCCCATCCTGTGCAGTCGTCCTCTCGGCATTTGCCGACATTGTCATGACCGCCGCCATGATGAACATCGTCGGCATTCAGCTCTCGCTCGGAACTACCGCGGCACTGCTCATGCTGATCGGTTATTCCGTGGACAGCGATATCCTGCTTACCACGCGGGTGCTCAAACGGCAGGGAAAACTTAACGACAAATTGGCCGGGGCATTCCATACCGGTATCATCATGACCTCTACAACCCTCGCGGCGGTCACGGTGCTGCTTATCGTATCCTGGATCGGGCAGGTGGAGGTAGTTGAAGAGATCTCAGCGGTCCTTCTGATGGGGCTCATCTTCGATATCCTCAATACCTGGCTCACGAACGTCGGCATACTGAAATGGTATGTCCTTAAGGGAGGCGGGAAATGAAGCAGGAACGGATAAAGGACCTCTTCAAGGACTGGCGGGTACTCACGCTGCTTATCCTTTTAGCTCTCTCTGTCGTCGCTATCTACCCGCATTTCGACAACAATGGCAACCTGACGACAAACCTCCAGTACGGTCTCGATCTCCAGCAGGGAGCCTGGCTCCAGCTTGAATTTAAGGCCGAAGTAGTGGGTTACACGACAACACAGCCGGTTGACACCTTTGTCGCCAACCTCTCAAAAGACCTCAACACCGATGTTGTACAGGTCGATGCCACCCATCTTGAGATCCGTAAATCCTATACTCAGGCAGAACTTGAACCCTACTTCGAATCCGAAGGGGGGACATTGGTCTCTTACCAGCCCGGTATATCAAAGGACACAGCGGATCTTGTAAAGCAGATCCTCGAAGAGAAGATCAACTCAATGGGTACCAAGGATGCAAAGGTCAACACCCTTACCGGCATGAACAATGTCGCCCGATATGTCCGCGTAGAGATGGCCGGCGTCGATATGAACGAAGCCCAGCAGATTGTCGGTAAACAGGGTAAATTTGAGATCCGCATCCAGACGAACGGTAACGACACCGAACATGTCCTTTACGGCGATACCATAACCAGCGTCGCGATACCAACAAAGGACACATCAGGCAACTGGGGCGTCGGGTTTACCCTGAGCGATGCAGGAGCGGAGACCTTCAGGGATGCAGCCATCCAGTACGGTGCGACCACGGATCCCGCGCACCACCAGCTGGCAATGCTCCTTGATAACAAGACAGTGTATTCTGCACCACTCTCATCGAACCTTGCCTCGTCACTTCAGACTGAAACCACCCGTAACATGGTCGCATCAACCGGTACGGGAACCTACGGTCAGCAGCAGGCAACGAATCTTGAGATCCAGCTCCGTGCCGGTGCTTTACCGGTCGATGTATCAGTAGCAGGATCCGGTTCGACATCCGCATCGCTTGGGTCTCACTACATGACGATGTGCATGATCGCTTTTATCTTGGCACTCATCATGGTCGGGTTCGTGATCTTTTACCGGTACCGCGAGCCGCGGATCGTCCTTCCCATGGTTCTTATCAACGCCTCTGAAATTGTGATCCTGCTCGGTTTCATCAGCGCAATCAAGTTCCAGATGGACCTGCCGACAATAGCCGGCCTTATCGCCGTTGTCGGTACCGGTATCGACCAGCTGGTCGTTATTACCGATGAAATCCTGCATGAAGGGATAGTCCCGTCACCCAATGTTTACTTAAAGAGGCTTTCACGGGCGCTTACCATCATCGTAATTGCCGCAGCAACCGTGCTGATTGCGATGCTGCCGCTTGCACTCATGGATCTTTCCACGCTCAAGGGCTTTGCCATTATCACCATGATGGGTGTCGTCGTTGGTGTGATCGTGACAAGACCCGCCTATGGTAAGATCATCATGGAGATCCTCTCCGAATAACAATACCATAGATTTATCTTTTTTTTTATCGACTACTCTATCCGGGTATGATTACATGACAAAACCTGTAATGTACGACTTTTTTGCCACGTGGTGCGGACCCTGCCGTATGCAGACACCGATTATTGAGGAACTGGCAAAGAAACTGGGCGATGCCATCGAGATACAAAAAGTGGACGTCGACGAGCATATGGATCTTGCGGAGAAATACGGGATCCGCGTGGTGCCAACCCTCATCATCGAGAAGGACGGGAAAGTTATCCAGAGGATGGAAGGTGTCACCGACGCCGCCACACTCGAAAAACTACTCCAGCCGCTGGTGGGATAAGTGAAGATCGGCATTGTCGGCGGGACCGGGGATATCGGGGAAGGCATGACAATGCGCCTCTCACCGGTCTTTGACGTGGTGGTCGGTTCGCGGGAGCAGGAAAAGGCTGATGTCAGCTGCACGACCGCCCGGGATACCCTCAAAAACCGGGGGCAGGACTGCTCCCTTCACGGGGTCTCAAACCAGGGAGCTGTAGATGAAGCCGATATCGTGATCCTCGCAATCCCTTTCAAACATGTGGTACCGACGCTCTCAACTCTGCATGGGTTTGAGGACAAAATCGTGATAAGCCCGGTCAACCCGATGGAAAAACAGGATCACTTTGTCTTTGTTCCCCCGCAGGAAGGATCGGCAGCGCTCCTGATTAAAAAACTCCTGCCAAAGGAGGCGCGGCTCTGCTGCGCGTTCAACACCATCGCCGCAAACCGGTGGAAGGCGCTTGACGAGGAACTGGCCTACTCGGTACCGGTCTGCAGTGACGATGAGGATGCAAAGCACCAGGTGATGGAACTCGTGAACCGGGTCTCAAAACTTCAGGCATTCAATGCCGGCCCGCTTGCCGTTGCACCAATGATCGAATCACTCACGCCGCTGGTGCTTAATATCGCCCGGTACAACAAGATGCACGATGTCGGCATCCAGTTCAGGTAACAACGCCATAAAGGCCAAAAAGATTGTCGGCATCCTCATGGCCCGCTTCGGGGATATCCCCTGGTGGCCAGGGGATACTGACGAGGTTATGATCGGGGCGATCCTGACCCAGCAGACCCGGTGGGAGAATGTCGTACGGGCACTTGCAATCCTTAAGGAGCATGGGCTCTGTTCGATGCAGGCGCTATACTCCGCAGATCCGCGGGTGATCGAGGACGCGGTGAGATGTACAGGGTTTTACCGGATAAAGGCACGCCGGCTCAAATCCCTTGCCGTTTTCGTGATTGAAACCTGCGGAGGGACAGAGATGATGGCAATGGTTCCGACGCCAAAGATCCGGGCCGGGCTTCTTGAAATAAATGGGATTGGTGAAGAGACCGCGGATAGTATCCTCTGCTATGGTTTTTCCCGGCCCAGTTTTGTCATCGATGCTTATACAGATCGGATCGCACGGTGCGCTGGTATCACGGTTCCGCGATCGGCGCTAAAAACACTTTTTGAGAGTGTTCTCCTAAAAGACCCCCACGTGTATCACCAGACCCATGCCCATATAGTGGAATACGCCAAAGGTTGGTGTACAAAAAAGAGGTGCGAAGGATGCCGGATTATGGCTTTGAACGGATAGGAAAACGGCTGTTTGCCGAACACCTGGTTGGCGGAAACTTCGGGAACATGAGCGTGCGGGACGGGGATGCCGGTTTTTTTATAAAAAGGACCGGCGCCTACCTCGATGATCCGGGGAAACCGGTCTTTGTGTCGTTTGAAGGAGATGTCCCGAAAGATGCCTCAAGTGAGTACCGCGTCCATCTCGCGGTATACCGCTCGACACAGTACCAGGCGATCGTTCACGCACATCCACCATATGCCGTTGCTGCATCCCTCGTAGCAGACAAGATCCGGCCGCTGGACAGCGAAGGGGAGATGTTCTGTCCCACAATACCGGTAACCTCAGGGGCACCCGGGACACAGGGTCTTGCGGATGCAGTCGCGGAAGAGATGCGACACAACAAACTGGTCATTGCACGGGGGCACGGCACGTTTGCCGCTGGGGCAACGCTTGACGAGGCATTCCTTCTCACGTCCCTTGCAGAACACGCCTGCAGGGTTATCGCATTAAAAAAGATGTTCTGATAATAGTCTCCAGAGACGTCAAAAATATATTCGTAGTCTTCTTTTTTTGTGCGGCCTTATTTCAGCTGCCGGGGCGGCTGGTTCATCTGGATCTCGCGGATGATCTCCCGGTGGAAGACGAGCAGCATATCGGAGATCATGCCGAACATGAAGATCTCAATACCCACGACGACGAGAAGCACGGTCAGGATAGTCAGCGGGATGTGATCGATGTGGTGCAGCCACTCCAGCAGGACGTATATCCCGGTGAGAACCCCAAGGAGGGTTGTAAACAGGCCCATAATACCGAAGTAGAAGAGCGGGTTGTTGACCCTGGCGAGGCGATAGATCGTGGTGACGATACGGATCCCGTCGTGAAGGGGGGAGAGTTTTGTAGGGGTTCCTGGCCGACGCGAATACCGTATGGGCACCACCATGATCCTCTGGCCGTTTCTGACCGCTTCAACCGACATCTCGGTCTCAATCTCAAAGCCGGTCTCCTTGAGGTTCATCTGCTGGATGGCGAGTTTCGTGAATGCCCGGTAACCGGAAAGAATATCATGGAGGTCCCGGCTGTGAGCGAGCTTGAAAAAGAGATTGAGCATATGATTGCCAAAGAGATTGAGTCGGGAGAACGAGCCTTCTTCAGCGTTGATGAGCCGGTCACCGATTACCTGATCGAAGCCCAGAAAGAGGGGGGTGAGCATCTTCTCCGCATCCTTTGCCGAGTACGTGCCATCACCATCAAGCATAAGGATATAAGGCTGCTCGATTATCTCGAAAGCTTCGATGATTGCATTTCCCTTCCCTTTACCTGACTGCGTCCTGACCTGGGCACCAGCAGCACGGGCATTTTTTACGGTGTTATCCGTACTCTTGCCATCGATGACCAGGATATGGGTATAACCGAGATCGCTGAATTCTTTTACCACCGGGCCGATTGTCAGACTCTCGTTTAACGTGGGGATAAGGATACAGACCTCATCTTTGTTGAATTTCATTGGTATAGTATTTTTAATTCGTTATCATAAGTGCTTCTATGCACCTCCCGAAAAAAGGGCTGCGGGCGCTCGGCATCGCGGAGAGTTTTTCAGGTCGGATGTATTCGACCATTGCTGGCATAGTGATGCGCAAAGACCTGAAAATCGACGGGTTTGCATTTTCGCGCGTGACAATCGGCGGCATGGATGCGACCGACGGGGTTCTCGCTATCGTAGACACCCTCGAACGTCGGGATATCAACGTGATCCTGCTTTCAGGATGCGTGATCGCCTTTTTCAATATCATCGACCCCGAAAAGGTATACGACCGGACCGGGCTTCCGGTCATCTGCGTGACCTACGAGGCATCATCAGGGCTTGAGGGAGATATCCTGCACCACTTTCCCGGAGACACTGCACGACTGGATGCATATCACCGCCTTGGCGACCGGACACCCCATATCCTGCCGGACGGGCAGATCATGTATCTCCACAGCTGGGGCTTCGATCCTGCGGATGCGGGCCGGCTCTGCACGGCATTTACCTGCGAGGGAAAGATCCCGGAACCCCTCCGGGTTGCACGGCTTGCCGCCCGCGCCGCTCATGGTTCTTTCTGAAACCATGATTAAAAGTACGCCGGGACAGGAGAGTCCACGAGTACTGCCCTCACAGGAGATTTCATATCTGACAAGGTAGATGGATAAAAAAGAACTGACGAGGTCGCCAGATGACACAACAGACGGTAAAACTCGCCCGATGGGTATGTCTTGAATGCCACTATATCTACGATCCGGCAAAAGGAGATAAAACGCAGGGAGTTCCCCCGGGAGTCCCGTTTGAGGATCTGCCGGACACGTGGCGCTGCCCGGAGTGCAAGGTTCTTAAATGCAAGAAAGGCGTGTTCAAAAGGCTCGATGAATAAAACGTTCGGGCCGGCACAGTTACTTTTTCTTTTTCCAGTTTACGCCGTATAGGTATGGCGTGAGATAATCTGTTTTGTAGAATTGTCGTATACTTCAAAGGTGACTGAATCACCCGGGTGAAAGGTTCCATCATTATAGTTAATTCCGATCGAGAGCGCGGGGTACCATGTCAGCCCTCTTGATTCCAGATTCTGAACGCCGTAATGGTGCGAACCGTCAATAAAAGCCTCCCCATTTAATGTAGGAATCCGACAGTTCAGTTCAACCCCGTTTCTGTAGGTTTTCGCATAGAGGTTCTTGTTCTTGTACCCTGTCGTTCCCGTATTCATGACCACCATGTGACTGTAAAAATTTTGGCCCCCATGCTCGATCTTCGTGATCTTGAAGATCGCGGGAACAGACGGGTCGTACATGGATGGCAGCTGTACCATCATGAGCAGGACAAGTGCCGCAAGAATGAGGGTGACAATGAGCATCAGGATGATACCAAGCGCAGGGGATGCTCCATCCTGATGCCTGCTGTCCGTAGACACATCTTTTTGATATTTATACCATCTGCAATAAACGTAATCGGAAAGAGTATGTGACATTATGTAAGTTCAGGAAGAATTTTTTTTCTCTGCATTTTTTTAGACAAAAAGATGCATTAAAAAATGAGAGAACTGCGATAAAACTGGCATTTTTTCTGTTAATGAAATTGAGGGATCCTGACAGATACACCATGTCGTATAGCCGGGTGGGCACTATTTGTCCCAAACTTGTTCCTAGTTATAAAGGGGGAAGTGACCAGACGTACGTTCTCCCGGGATCACTTCTCCGACGGAGACCGGCCCGGACCAGGACTCCACCCGGCAGGTTCCAGAGGAAACGGTGTCCACGCCCGTCAAAATTCCTTCATTAAAGGGATATTTTTCAAAACTGGGGATTTTTATGGGGAGATGAACCTGCAATATATTCGCGTTCCGGCAGGCCTAAAAAAAGGAGAATACAAACACCCATACGGGACAAAGGTAGGCCCCGGAACGCGTCTAAAGGACGAAAATAAATGAAGTCCTGTACCTCCACAATTACGATCCGAAGTTTCCGGAAAAATCCGGGGATTGCCTTACCGGCCCCCCGGGTACAGCAAAAATATGCATCCAGGCGGTGAGATACACACCTTTGTACTGGTTTTTCCCCTGGGCACACGGCGGGAACTCTCTGATGTTGCAAGAAATCTACGGGCACTACCATTATAATTTTTCCGGGAACGTGATCACAAAACACATACCATTCTGCGACACAATGGCAATATCCCCATCCAGCTGGCGCACCAGTACCTGGACAAGCTGCATCCCAAGCGAGGCAGTACTATAGAGATCGAAGTCCAGGAGAGGGCCGATCTCATCATCGCGCACTTTCAGAGTGAACCGGTGATCCGGGGGAGTGGTGCAGGAAGACTCCCGCGGTCTTGGAAGTTCTTCCTCGGAAAGCGTACTTCAGGAAATTAGTCCGCAGCTCGTTCGTGATCAAGAGTGCTGAAGTTATCAGGAAAACCATCCACCCCCGGGATCTGGCCCAGCGCATCCAGACGGCACTTGACCGCAAAAAAAAGGGATCCGCACCGGATCAAAAACCGCAATGACTTTCTGCTGTGAAACTTTATCAGGTGAGATCAGATCTTTTTTAAAAACGACAAAAACAAAAATGACTTCTGCCGCAGGATTGCAGCAAGTGGATCAAAAACAATTCATAACGCCCAGGTCGGAATTCGAATCCGAGTCGATTGCGTGACAGGCAATCATGATAGGCCGCTACACTACCTGGGCACTCATTTACAGTATATCCCGCCTCCCGGATTCGGACCGGGGACATCGCGGTAGCCGCGCAGTTGCCTATTCTAGGCAAACCATACTACAGCCGCGCACTCTACCAGGCTGAGTTAAGGCGGGGCACTCTGCCTAGTAATGTAGGGATAGTTTCCTATTAAACATATCGTAAGCTCGACTGTTTTCATGGCGTGAAAACGGCAAAAACCGATGCGGTACAGGGTTTCTTTAAATAATCCGGCTGTGATGATTAAGTATGGCTCGCAAGGATTTTGCGGGGGATCGTCTTCTTCACCGATAGCCGTGCGAAGAAAGACGTGACCGTTTTTGATACGACACTCCGTGACGGGGAACAAACCCCGGGGATTGCCTTCACATTTGAACAGAAAATTGAGATTGCCCATCAGCTCTCAAGCATCGGTGTCCATACGATCGAGGCAGGGTTCCCTGCGTCATCAGCGGCCGAGAAAGAGACAGTCGCCGCGATAAAGAAACTTGGTCTCGAGGCGAACGTCTGCGGACTCGCCCGCTCGGTCAAGGCTGATGTTGATGCCTGCATCGACTGCGATGTCGATATGATCCACGTGTTCATCCCGACTTCGGATATCCAGCGGGAGAACACCATCAACAAGAGCCGGGAGCAGGTGCTCGCAATCACACGCGAGATCATCCGGTACATCCGGGGGCATGTGGACACGTGCATGTTCTCGCCCATGGACGCGACACGGACGGATGCCGATTATCTCGTTGAGGTCTGCCGCACCGCCGCACAGGCCGGGGCGACAATCATCAACATCCCGGATACCGTGGGAGTCATCTCCCCGTCGGGCATGAAGACGCTCATGGGCCGGCTCGCCCGCGAGGTCAACTGCCCGCTCGATGTCCACTGCCACAATGACTTCGGTCTCGCAGTCGCAAACACGATCGCAGCAGTTGAGGCCGGCGCTTCGCAGGTGCAGGTGACAGTGAACGGACTCGGGGAGCGGGCCGGCAATGCCGACCTTGCCCAGACCGTGATGATCATGGAGGCGATCTACGGTATCCATACCGGGATCACAAAAGAGCGCCTTGTCGAGACCTCGCGCCTTATCTCCCGGTTCTCCGGGCTTGGCATCCCGCCCACCCAGCCGGTGGTCGGGGAGAACGTCTTCTCGCACGAGAGCGGCATCCACACACAGGGCGTGCTGAAGTGCTCCGCGACATTCGAACCCGGCATCATGACCCCGGAGATGGTCGGTCACCGGCGCCGGCTCACGCTCGGGAAGCATGTGGGCAGGCATGCGGTGCGCCAGATGCTGGTCGACGTCCACATTGAACCTAACGATACACAGCTTGATGCAATTGTCGAGCGCGTGAAAATGATCGCGAACAAGGGGAAACGGGTGACCGACGCCGATCTCTACGAGATCGCCGAGAGCGTCATGGGCATTGAAATCGGGAAAAAGGTGCTCCAGCTCGACGATATCGCCATCATGACCGGCAACCACGTGATCCCGACGGCAAGCGTGCGGGCGCTGGTCAACGGCACCGAGCATGTCTTCTCAAGTGTTGGGAACGGTCCCGTGGACGCGGCGCTCAAAGCGATTGTCGGGATCATCCCGGCCCGGATCCAGCTGACTGAATTCAACATCGAGGCGATCAGCGGGGGCTCGGACGCGATGTGCCACGTGACGATTGCCGTCGAGGACGAACACGGGCATATCTATGATGCAAGCGGGAGCGGCGATGACATTGTGCTCGCCTCGGTCGATGCGCTCGTGAACGCGATCAATCTGACCAGCAGGGATTAACTGCACCCTCATTTTTTAAATTTTCAAGGACGGATAATACCAGATCGGCAGAGTCCCAGCTGGCAAGGTTCCAGCATATATTGCATCAGGTACGATCCCAAAAAGGATTTTAAACGTTTAAAAAAGTTATGCAGCATTCGGGGCGCTCTTGCCCTCGAGTGCTGACTTGATCTGGGTCTGGAGCTGCTCGAACTTGCCCTGGAGCATCTTCTCCTGCTTCTCTAACGACTTGATCCTGAGTTCGAGAGTCTCGACCTTCTCGGTGAGTTTCTGGCTGACATATTCCTTCTTCTTCTGCACCATGACCGTCCCGATACTCATGTACATGGGGGTGTCATCTGCTGCGTCCGTGACTTCTTCCTCTGCACGCTTGGCCTCGCGCACCGCCATCTCGTACTGGGTCTTCTGCGAAAGGATTGTCTGGAGCTGCTGCTGTACCTGCTGGAGCATCGCAAACTGGTTCTGGACTTTGGGGGGAATGTTCTGCATAATCGTATCTTCCGTATCAAGTTTCATTTCCCAGCGATAAAAATGATTCCGCACGTACCTCTTGAGCGGCAATGTCAAAAAAACCCGGTCCGGGATGAATACTGCGCAGGCAACAGAGATTTTCAGGCGATCTGCTGCATCTCGTCTGCAACGTTGACCAGCCGCAGGAACATATTGAGCGCCGCCCGCAGCGCTGCGAGATCCTGCGCTTCAACGTGCAGGACCAGCGTGTCGGTCCCCTCGACCCAGGCATGCGTCGCGGACCGGGGGTTCACATCCACCTGCAACTCCGGAAGAAGAGACCGGTAGATCTGATCGGTGTGATCAGTCGTAAACCGGAACAGGGCTTCATGCTGCGGCACAGGAGTACCTCGTAAAGTATATGGGATAAACAAGGATAAAAAAGGGAACTGCCGGTTCTTCCGGCACCGGTTTTACCGGTTACCTGGCTTTCAGCTCTTTTATTGCTGCACCGCGTTCCTTGAACAGGATGCGGTGGCCGCAGTAGGGACAACGGACGTTGACGTCGATCTCCACTTTCTGTTTGCACCGTGCGCACTTGTAGGTACTTGCCATTCTTAATTCCGGTTACTGGGTCTTTTCTTCAACGACACTGGTGCGGTCGATGGCACGGAGGGCAACACGGAGGGCAGGGGTCTCGGGTTGGTATGCCCCACCGGCAAACTTAAACCCGCACTTCCGGCATTCCCAGATACCAGTGCCTCTGCGCTGCACCGACATCGTATCACACTTCGGGCACCGGTGATCTGCCCTTGAGATCTTTTCCATTTCTGCGACTCGCTTGCGCACGAATCTTCCGTATCTGCAGCCAAAACGCCCTGCACTACCGGTTACTTTTCCTTTTGCTGATTTTTCCGAGCTTGCCATGATGAGTATCCACCGAATTGACTTTCTATATTTGTCCTCGTAATTAATATACTTGATTGAGGATCTTTACCTGTCCTTCGCCTTTGCTGATCTTATTGATCAGATCGTAGAATTCGCCCTGAATTCCGGCCGGGATCCGCACGACGCAGACCCATGACCCGTCTTTCTGCCACTCGTCTTTCTCCATGGTGCATGCCGCCGCAATATCCCCGTATGCGCGGGCAGCGTTCTCCGCCGGGATCCTTACAGCCAGCCGGAGTTCCTCGAACCGGATGGGCAGGATCGGGCGCAGTGCCTTGACCGTTTCCTTGACCTGCTCATCGACGTGCTTAAAGGGATCGATGTTGACCCGGGCCTCTTCCATCGCTCTCTCGATACGGGCCGGCGGGTGTGGGTGGCCGGTCTGGGGATTGATCGAGTTCCGGGCGATAAACGTGATGACCTGTCGGCGCTTCTCCTCGGTCATCTCCTTGCGCTGGTCGGCGGTCAGGTGAATCTCACCTTTTTCTATGATCTTCTTTGCCACCGTTGCAAAGTCCGTGGTGTGGAAGACCTTTTCAAGCGATTCATCAGACGCCCGGGTCCCCCTTGAAGAATTGCCGAATACATCGAGAGCCGCGACTACGTCCTCAATGTTTAAGTCTTCACCCTGCCGTACGCGAGCTGCAAGGTGGGGTTCGACAAGGATTTCGAACCGTTCCCCGAAACTTTCCAGACGGGCTACCACCGCGTTCTCAAGAGAGATCATACCAGATCACTGTTTGAACTGTTCCACGTACGATGCGACTTCTTCTTTTGTCATCTTCTTAAAGGCTGCATCGCTGCGTTCAACGATGCCAATCTCCACGGTGTCGACATCGAATTTACCTTCAGTTGCCGAGTGCAGTGCCTTGAGACCGAGGAGGATCGCCTCCTTGATAGAGAGACTTGCCGTGTATTCCTCCTCGAATATCTTCATTGCCGCTGGCCTGCCGATGCCGATGCCGGTCGCCTTGTACTCAAGGAGGGTGCCGGACGGGTCGGTCTCAAAGAGCCTGCACTCGCCGTCGCTGACTCCTGCGATCAGGAGCGCAGTGCCGTACGGGCGGATGCCGCCGTACTGGGTGAGGGTCTGCATGTGGTCACAGAGTTTCTTTGCCAGTGCCTCGACCTCGATCTTCTCATCGTAGGAGACCCGGTTAATCTGGCACTCGACCCGTGCCCGGTCCACAAGCGCACGTGCATCGCCGACAAGGCCGGAGGATGCGACCCCAATGTGGTCATCGATCCTGAAAATCTTCTCGATCGATGCTGCTTCAAGCAGTTTGGAACTGATGCGTTTGTCAACGATAAGGACTATCCCGTCCTGTGCCTTGATACCGACCGCTGTGGTACCGCGCTTTACTGCTTCCCGGGCGTATTCCACCTGGTACAGCCTGCCGTCAGGCGAAAAAACGGTGATCGCCCGGTCATAGCCCATCTGGTATTGTGGTTGCATGTAGTGTCTCCAGATCTTCAGTTGTTAAAAACAATCGGCGTGTATTTTTAAATCCCTTTTCTATCACATCAACCTTATGACCGTTCCTTATGACAACGTCGACCGGGGTGGAACCAAACCGGTACCCACAGGGGGTTGTGCCTGCCGTCCCCTCCTCTGTCGGAAGAGTGTCCGGCCCGGGAAGAACGGGTGCCTTCGGAACGATGGTCGCGATCCGCTCCCGCAGGCTCTCGAGGGTGCCTGAGACGGCGATCACCCGGATGGCAACGGTGCAGTCCCGGCAGAGAGAAAGCGTCGAGAGTGCAATGGCAAACTCGCGTTCAGCACCCCTGCGGCAGCGCAGGAGCACGTACCCCTTCTCCACTGCGAGCACCGAAGGCTGCATGGCAGCCGCGGCCACATCCCCGAAGAGCGAGACCACTGCTTCGTAGGTCGCGTAATAGAGATCCTTTGCCTCCAGAATTGTTCCTGCCGGGTCGATGCGGGCGAGGAGATACCGCCGTTTTTCCCGGAGCGTCGGCGGGCGGATGCTCATTTGATCACCTTCACGATACTCTCACCCGGATCAGTCACCCGGCTGACCCCTGCAAGCGCTGCCTGCACATCGATTTCATCCATCCCAAACAGCGAACAGAGCCCGGTGACTTCCCGCACGGTCCGCATGCTGAGAACCGACCGCGCCGACGAGGAGATGGTGAGCGGGAACTCAAACCTGCGGTACAGGATCATCAGGTCGAGATAGCGGTGGATTGCTTTCTGCCGGAGGTGTCCCCGCCCGAAGATAAGCGCCGAAATGTCGATGTCAAGGGCGGTGTTATTGTCCGCGGCAATCTTTGCTGCCACATGATCGAACGCACGCTTGTCAGCCGCATGGATGCCCCGCAGGATGTGGACGCCGGTTGTTCCGGCTACCGCACGGTTAAAGCCGTTGTCCCCGATCTGGACTGCCACGACCGCACCGGTGCCCCTGCTTTTTTTTGCCCGGCTCTGGACGTCCTTTGCCGGGATACAGGTAAGGAAGATTCCGGGGAAAACGGTGATACCACAGACTTCGGCAGCTGGCGTGTCCGCTGCAACAATACTGTCATACCCGAACGAGCGGGCTTCGAGCGCATACCTTTGGACCGATGAATCACCGACAGGAAACGGATAAACACAGGCATCGGTGATCTTCATGAAGATACCCTTAGCGGGAAAAAAGGATAAGATTATTTGCCCTGGTTGGCATTGGAGCGGATGCTCGGGCGGGTCTTCTCGGTTCCCCGTCCCCGGGTCCTCATGCCGCGACCTTTACGTCCCGCAGAGGTCTTGCCGCGCTCGGCCCGGCCACGGTGGGTCGGGTTTGCGAGCCATGCAAGGTTCTTGTCTGCCCGGATCGAGGGGTGGTGGCCGTCAACGAGAATAACTTCGTAATATTTCAGCTTCCCGTCCTGACCAACCCAATAGGAGTTGAGGACTTCCATGTTCGGGTACCGGCGGGATGCGCGTTCCTCGGCGATCCGCTGGATGCTTTTTCCCGGCGTACTCTTGTTCTTGCCCATGCGTGCGGACCGGCGTGCCCGGGTAAACCGGGCTACACGGCGGCCACCGCGGCGGACCTGGACGCGGACAACCGCGATACCCTGCTTGGCCTTGTACCCAAGCGAGCGGGCGCGGTCGATACGGGTGGGGTGCTCAAGACGGGTAACGCTGCCCTCGCGGCGCCACTCCTGCATCCGGTCCCAGAGCATTGCTTTTACTTCGGACTTGTCAGGTCTTGCCCATGCGTCCCTGACATACGCATACATCGATTTTACCATGTGTTATAACACCTCAAGGTTCGGCCTGTTACAGGCTACATTCCTTTTCTAACGGGACGAATCCCGCATTCTTATAAAATGGATCCGGGGGATTATTAAAGTACTCTGGCGCTGCACGGGCAAACACGGACAGGGAGAAGAGTCTTGCGGCACTATCACGCGGCAGCCGGTGTCGTCCCTTTACGTTTTTCCACGACGCATATTCCTTCGATCCTTGTAACGGGGTACTGGCCGTGCTCATCCTTCTCTGCGGACTTGACCATGTCCCAGATTGTAAGGAGCGCGACCGAAACACCGGTCAGGGCCTCCATTTCGACCCCGGTCTTGCCGGTGGACTTCGTCACTACGGTCGCCTCTATGTACCCGTCGCCTTCGGTAAAATCAACGGTGACGGCACCAAGCAGAATCGTATGACACATCGGGATGATCCGGGGCGTCTCCTTGACCGCGAGAGTGGCGGCGACCCGTGCCGTGGCAAGCACGTTTCCCTTGACCACGTTACCCTCCCGGATCGCGGCAAGGGTCGCCGGCCGCAGGTAGATCCTCCCTGTTGCCACCGCTTCACGCACGACTTCGGGCTTCGCGCTGATATCCACCATCTGTGCCCTGCCATCGGAAATATGGGTAAACTCGACCATTACATCTGCCTCCTGAACAATTCTCCGGGGATCCGGTCGACAAGGTCTGATGCAAGCATCCCCTCGCCGCGCTCGTCTGCTACGCGTTCCCCTGATCTCCCGACCGCATATGCAGCGATGCAGGCCGCATCGAATGCGGGCAGGTGGCAGAGGAGGGCGCCGCACGCTCCGGCCAGCACATCCCCGGTCCCACCCACGCTCATGGCCGGATCGCCGGTCCGGTTGAACCTGACCCGACGGCCATCCGTGATGACATCCACGGGCCCTTTGAGGAGGAGGGTACCACCGAGCGTTGCCGCCGCAGCCCGTGCCGCACGCGCACGCCCGCACACGTCAGCCGCATCTCCGGGAATCGGGTGACGAACTCCCGCAATACGTGTAAATTCCCCGGCATGAGGGGTATACACCGTCTTCCCGCCGGCTTTCGGGAGGGGGAGACGGAGGGAATCTGCATCGAAGACCGCCTTTTTGCAGTGCGGGGCAACCGCAAGCACGACCTCGTGGCTCTCCGTGCCAAGTCCGCTCCCGCAGACGACCACATCCGCACGCTCCGCGAGCGCAATGAGCCGTTCCATGTGCTCTTTGCCAATACGGTCTCCCGCGAGGCGCTCGTAGATCAGGTCGGGCACCGGCTCAAAGACCGGAGACGCGATCCTGACAATATCGGCACCGGCCCGGAGCGCCCCAAGGCCGGCAAGATACGGTGCGCCCTGGTACGGCCCGCCGCCGATCACGAGCACCTCGCCTCCTGCCCCCTTGTGGCTCGTCCTCTTCCGCACCGGGAGAAGAGTCAGGTCACCCGGCCCGGTGCATATCTCCGCCACAAGAGGGATGCCGATATCCACCACGTCCGACCCTGCCACCTTTGGTCGGTGGAACGCGCAGATCCGGTCGGCCCGCATGCCGGGCGAGGGAAGATCCGCTGCGACAATTTTTGCCGTGGACGCGTTTGCCATCGCGATACAGGTAGCAAGGGGCTCCTTTGGCGTCCCGGTGACACCGGTCCCGAGCAGGGCATCGACGATCACGTCAGCCTTCCCAAACATGGCTGATAGGGCGCGGAGATCGTCAGTGGACACAAACGGGTGGAGCGTAACCCGGCAGCCTTTGAGCGCCGCAAGCTGGTGGACACAAGAGGGGCTGCGCGTTCCTGAATCAAGATAACAGACAGCGGTCTCCACCCCGCGCTGGAGGTACCGGGCCGCCACCATCCCGTCCCCGCCGTTGTTGCCCCGACCGCAGAGGACAAGCACAGTGTTCGGGCGGAACGCGAGCACGGACGCCGCAAGGGCCTTTCCCGCGCTCTCCATCAACTGGAGGCCGGTAACGCCAAGCGCCTGCGCGTTTGCATCCACCGCACGCATCCGCTCATGAGAGATGATCCCGTTCTCAAGGAACTCTTCTGCACATGATGTCAGGTCGGGCATATACCACACTTCATCTGTATTGACTCCATAAATAATAGGTAATGGGTTTCTCTGATGATGTGAAGGCGGCCGCCGAGCAAATCACGGCTGCGCACGAGATAACCATCATCTCCCACATCGATGCCGACGGTATCTCTTCAGAAGCGATCCTCTCGCAGGCAATCTCCCGCCACGGGATCACCGTCCGCTCCGTTTTTGTCCGGCAGCTCGAACCGCTCACCATGCCACAGGTACCTGACGATGCCTCCTTCAAGGTCTTCACGGACCTCGGCGCCGGCCAGCAGAACCTCTTAAAAGAGAGGGGCCTCACGGAAAAGAACGTGCTGATTGTCGACCATCACGTCAGCCAGCCGGGCGAGATCCCGTACCAGCAGGTTAACTGCCTCCCTTACGGGTACACGAAAATGAGCGCGGCCGGTGTCGCCTACCTTATCGCAAAGCAGATGGACGAGGCAAATATCGATCTTGCTAAGCTCGCGGTGATAGGAAACGTCGGGGACATGATGGCCCGGGAGACCCGTGGACTTGTCGGCCCGGCCCGGGAGTTGATTGTCGAGGACGGCATCCGGCACCGGTCGGTCAAGGTCTGCAAAAAAGACCTCAACTGCTACGGCACCGCGACCCGGCCGGTCTACCTCTCGCTCGCTTACAACGACGACCCGTTCATCAAGGGGATCAGCAACAACCCCGAGGGTGCAAAGCAGTTCTTAAAGAAACTCGGGATCGTGCAGCAGACCCCGGACGGGCGCTGGTATGTCTGGGAGGAACTCGGTGACGATGACCGGCGGACGATCACGTCTGCGCTCGCCGAGCAGCTGATTGCAAACGGCGAAAGCGTCGAACGTCTTCTCGCGGAGACCTACCGGTTCCCGGACGAGATCCCGAGAACACCCCTGCGGAACGCACAGGAATATGCAACGGTCCTCAACGCCTGCGGTCGGTGGACAAAACCTGCCATCGGGAGCGCGATCCTCCGGGGCGACCGGGGGCAGGCCTACCGCGAGGCCGAGCACATGCTGGGCAACCACCGGGCGATCATAAGAAACCTGCTCCAGTACATCATCGAGACCGGTGTCACCGAGCTCGAAAACGTCCAGTACCTCAGTGTCGGGAACAAGTTCCCGGACACCATTGTCGGGATTGGGGCGGGCATGGCGCTCTCGAAACTGAACCCTCAAAAACCCATCCTGATCATGTGCGAGGTGCCCGAGGACAAGAACCTCACCAAGGTCTCGATGCGCACGACCGAGAGGGTCATCGAAAAGGGCATCGACCTCCAGAAAGCGATCAGCGATGCCTCAGCAGAATACGGCGGCGGGGGTGGCGGGCACAAGATCGCGGCCGGAGCGTTTATCCCAAAATCCGCTGAACAGGAGTTTGTCAACCGTGTCAACAGGATACTCGGAGAACAGTTCGCTCGCGAGAGTGCAGGCAATCGCTGATTACCAGTTCGGGAGCCGCGCAGGGACCGGGCTCTTTCCCGAAGGCTGCGAGTTTTTGCTCTCGACTACGGGACGTATCCGCCAGATCCTCTATGGCGGGGCCAGGCTTGCGACGGTCAGGGCATCGGATGGCAGGCTCACGCTTGGGATCGAAGGGGCACGCCGGCTCCACGCGATCCTCCCGGTGCCGGGCTACCGGGTTGTTATCCGTGACGACGTCGCAGTGTTTGTGGCACAGGGAAAGAACGCGTTTGCAAAGCACGTGGTTGCAGCAGACCCGCAGATCCGCGCGGGGGATGACATACTGGTGGTCGCAGGCGGAGATCGGCTCATTGCCTGCGGCGCTGCGCTCCTTTCAGGCGCGGAGATGCTTGCATTTAATTATGGTGTAGCGGTAAGAGTACGACAGGGGAGTGAGAAGAATGCTTCCGGGAAACATCAATCCGCGCCAGATGAAGACAATGATGAAGAAGCTCGGCATGCAGCTCGAGCCGATTGAAGACGTCCAGAGTATTGTCATAAAGACGCCGAAAGGCAACTGGGTGTTCGGGCCGTCTGAAGTGACGGAGATGACTATGCAGGGGGTCACAACCTACCAGATCACCGGTAAGCCGATGTTTGAAGCGGCGGTTCTTGAGATCCCCGCAGAGGATATCGCGATGGTCGCCGAGCAGGCGCAGGTGCCGGCCGAAAAGGCAAAGGAAGCGCTTGTCGCGACAAAAGGCGATATCGCCGAAGCGATCGTGAAACTCTCCTCGCCATGATAGAGGCAGGGGACCGCGTCCTGTTGGTTGGCGAGGGAAGGGAATTTTTTGTCCGGGCAGGCCCGGGCACGCTCTCGACCGACAAGGGGCAGTTGGATCTGGCACCGATCGTAGGGGCAGCCGCAGGGGACGTGTTTACCACCCATACCGGGGCCAGGTTCGTGCTCCGCATCCCCCGGCCCACGGACTTTTTTGTGCACGGCAAGCGCTCCGGTGCCCCTATGCTCCCAAAAGACATCGGCCTTGTGATCGCGTATACCGGGATGAACCGGCACGACGAGGTGCTCGATGCGGGGACGGGCAGCGGGATCGCGGCGATCTATTTTGGCGGGATCGCAGCGCACGTGAAAACCTATGAGGTAAGGCCCGATTTTTCTGCGCTGGCGCAGAAAAACATCAAGGAAGCAAAACTCGAGAACGTGGAAGCGGTTGCTGCCGATGTTCTCACCGCCGAAGGCATCTATGACGTGATCCATCTCGACCTGCAGATCGCGACCGAACATGTGGCCTTCGCCTACGACCACCTCCGGGTCGGGGGATACATGGCCTGCTACACGCCATTCCTGGAACAGATGGCAATCGTGGTGGACGCGGCGCAGGAGCGGTTCCCGGAGGTCCACACCCACGAGCTGATCGAGCGGGAAATGACCCGGTCCAAGCGGGGAACCCGGCCTTCGACAAGTGTCAGCCACTCGGGGTATATCACGATCTCCAGGAAATAACAAGCGATTCTATTTTCTGACCTCATGTTCCCGTGCGAAAATTTTTACCCTATTTTTTCCAACTTCCCGCGCTTTATATCACACCCGTGTCAAGCATTGGATCAGCAAAGAGAATGTAAAAGAGGATGAATCATGACCGAACCCTGCATCACAATCCCCACAGAAAGAAACGAACCGGCAACAATGAAGATCCCCCTCGCCGTTCACCTGGCAGGCATCCTGCTCCTCGTCGCGGTTACTGCCACCACCGGGCCGCTCGCTGCATTCTTTGCATAGATCCCGTTCGTGCGCCGGCCCCTGAAAAACCAGCCCGTCAGCGATGGAACCCCGATCCTTTGTTGCATCCCTGACCCTGATTCAGTACAAGAGAGTTACAGAAAAACGAGCGGGTTGAGCTCGCATGCCGGGGAGGTATGCGTCTTGATCCGGCGGATAAGGGCCAGTTCGTTCTTCAGCCCGAGTTCCCGGGCAAATGCCTCTGCCTGTTCCAGTTTTCCCGCCGTATCCGCGTACTTGTCCGGGAACTCCTCGGCCATAGTATGGTAGAGCAGCGCCTCGGAGATAAAACACTGGGCCATCCCCCACTTTGAATCGATCTGGCAGGAGATCTCAAACGAGTTTACGTATTTTGCATCGAGATCACCGGGCAGCGGCTTATTGAATTTCCGGGAGGCCACCCGGGCAAGTTCGCACTCACCGATCAGCGCGTAGGCAAACCGGCTGATGCTTCGGATGCGCTGGGCAGCGGTCTTTGCCTCCTCATACAGGCTGGCGGCCTCCCGAAGATGACGACCCGCGGCCGCTGCATCGGCGGCAGCAACAGCACATGCCCGTTCCAGCTCCGCCCGCTCCGGCAGCAGCAGTGCCCGCCCCCGAAACATATCGTCCTGGTAGATGGCATTCGCAGCTGCGTAACATTCCCGGGCCTTATCGTACTGCCCGCTGATGCGGTGAACCGTTCCCGTCCTGCGCTGGATATCCCCTTTGAGTTCGTCCACATCAGGATTCTCATGATCCGGGTCCGCCTTTGCGGCAAGTTCGAGCGCCTGCGCAAACCGGGCCGGGGCAAGTGCAGGGGCGGTATCGCCGCAGATCAGCTCTGCTTCCCCGGCACCAAACAGGTTCTTTGCCTGTGCAAACGGGACGGCAGCGCTCGTCCGGGAACCTTCAAGGAATGCCGCCTTTGCCCCGGCAGTATCGTTGAGGTGCAGGAGGGTACTGCCACGCGAGATCCGGGCCTCGCCAAGAATCGCATTCAAGGGAAGTCCCCTTTCTGTGGCAAGCCCGACACCCCGGTCAAAGATGGCCGAAGACGCCTCGTACAGGTCAAGTGTTTGGAAGAACTGCGCATACCAGAAGAAGAACCGGATCTCGTGCTCTTCAGGGGGTGCCGTCGCAACGAACCTGATGAAATCCCGGGCAAGCGAACCGTCGATATCGCTTGCGGGAACCGTGCCGGTAAAGATCGCATCATAGATGCCTTCGAGGTAATCACCGATTGCCGCAGGATCTCCCAGCCGTTCGCGGAACGCCCGGTATGCTGCTTCCACCTCGTGGCTCCGTTCGGTTCTCTCGCCGATGGCCGATATGACGCGGGGCTGGACGGTATCGGGTTTTCCACCCGGAGTCTGACGGGAGATCTCGCCAAGCAGGACCCTCAGATCGAGGAGGCCCCCGGACTGGTGGTCCCTGCACCGGAAGAGGATATAGCGGTTGAACAGCCACGAACGGCGGATAAAATAGTAGGGATTAGTCCGCTCGTTCCCGGCCCGGGCGATGATCCCCCGGTCGATCAGCACCTCAAGACGTTTCCTGAGCGCGGATTCCGTGATCATGCGCTCCTTTGGGGCCGCCTCATTTGGCTCTGCCGGCCCGGGCGCGTTGACAAGAGCAAGGATCTGACGGATCTTCAACGGGCCGTCGTACAATGCCCGCAGCGTCTCCCTTCCGGCCTGGGAGAGATCCGGCTCTTCATCGATAATTTTTCCAAATACAGCCCGGTCGGGATACATCTCTCCTGGTACCTACAATGGTCTGCCCCATATAGGTTCCGGAATCGTGCAGGGCACTACTGCCAGAGCCGGAACGGGGGGGTCTGGAAAAGAACCCGGTCTTTTTTTCCAACTTCCCGTGATTTATATGCAGACCGGTCCAACCAATGGATCAAGCCTGCAGGAATGCAGGTACAGTCTGGAAATACCAGAGAGCCACACGAGAACACACCGTGGTATCTCACATCAGACAACGATCCAACCTCTCAAAGGCAGGAACCTGACAAACGAGAAGGATAACATCTCCCTGTGCCTTCTCTCCAGGTACTGCCCCTTGATCGTGGCGTCATCCCATGGAACGAGGAAGACCCGAAAAAACTCTCCCCTCTCAAAAGAAGGCCTCCTCCAAAGCCCCGTACCCGATAAACGGCACCTCGTTCCATAAAAACGCCCGGGATTGGATACTCTCATTGTATTTCCCTGTAGTTCCAGAATTTCTGCGGGGTCCGGGTCCGTACCCTTGTATCCATTGAAGTCCGGATATATTCACGAACGATACGATGAAATCAGGGAACGCTCGTGTGCTCCCGTAAAAGAAATACCGGGGTGTTCATCCTAGTCCCAAACCAGGTGACTGTTCTTGTCGCCCCGCCCGATCCCCTTGTAAATGAACCCGTTGTTGATACAGGTGTCCGGGTCGATGATATTCCGGCCGTCAACAATCACCGGGTGCTTCTTTCCGGTCAGCGCTTTGACCTGTGCCGCATCGAGCGAACGGTACTGGGGGTGGCCGGCAAAGACGACCACGGCATCCGCTCCCCGGATCGTGTCCTCAAGCGAGGGAGTGAGCGTGACTCCCGGGACATGCGCCACGAACGGGTCGTGGACGGCGACCGTGGCCCCGACAGCAAGCATCTCGTCCCGGTACGGCTCCGAGGGGGTGTTCCGGGTATCGTCGGAATTCGCAAGAAATGCCCAACCGAGCAACGCAATCCTTGCACCCTTTACCGGTGTGCCTGCCCGGGCGAGGCCGTCACGCGTGAGCCGCGCCATGTGCCGTGGCATAAAATCATTGATAGTACGGGCAAGGACAAAGAGGGAGCGTTCGCCTGCGGGGTAATCGAGCAGTTCCTTTCCCAGCTGCTGCACCCCCCGTTCGAGATGGTAGGTATCCTTGGTGAGACAGTGCCCGCCAACCCCGGCGCCGGGCCAGAGCATCGCCCGGGTGATCCCCTCTCCCTTCAGGCTGTCGACTCCCGCCCTCACATCGTAGAAGTTGACCCCCATCGCCTCGCAGTAGAGCGCAAGCTCGTTTGCCGCCGCGATCTGGAGGTCGCGGAAGGTGTTCTCGGCAGTCTTTGTCACTTCTGCAGCTGTCGCGCTCATAGGGATCACCTTCCCGAACGTCAGCACCGGGCTGTAGAGTTCGGCTGCCCGGGCCGTGCTCACCGAATCGACGCCGCCGACAATCCTATCGTGTTCACGGATGTTCCGCAACAGCCGGCCCACCATCACCCGCTCAGGGGCGTGGGCAAGCGCAAAATCCACTCCCGCGACAAGGCCTGATTCCTCTTCAAGCATGGCACGCGCCGGGCCGGTGGTGGTACCCGGGGTGATCGTGGATTCGAGCACGACAAGCATCCCGGGCCGTAGGTTGCGGCCCACGTTCCAGATCCCCTCGTTCAGGGCCGAAAAATCAGGGATCAGATCATCTTTGTTCTTAAACGGAGTCTGAATGGAGAGTGTCACCGCGTCCATCTCTGCGATCTTCGAGAAGTCTGCGGTGCATTCAAATTTTTTTGCGCTGACAACTTTTTTGAGGAGCTCTTCAAGGCCCGGCTCCTCGCCCTTGAGCGGGCTCTCGCCCTTATTGAGCATCGCGATCTTGTAGCCTGATGACGGGGAATCACGCTGGAACCCGTACACATGTTCGAACTTTTTGGAATCCGCAAAGAGCGCGGCTGCCGGGATCCCGACATATCCCATGCCGATCACCCCGATATTCCGGATAGGGCCCCGTTTTTTGATCAGAGCATCAAGCATCATGGCTGGGTTCCGATGGAAAAACCGGCCCGGATCTGCTCGCTTACCTCAAGGTTGCGAATCGCCTGTTCGGGAGTGACCGGAAAGGGCGTATGCTTCTTTGCGCAGTCGATAAATGTCGCAAGTTCCACCTTTAAGGGTTCGACCTTGTTGACCATCACCTTCTCGATGATATTCTCCTGCACGTACCGCTCGTTCTCGAACTGGTACCTGCCGGGCTTCCGGTAGATCGTGACCTCCTGGCTCATGAAGTCCCCCTCTACTGTGAAGTCCTCCTCCTCGATATAGATCATCCGGATCTTCTTTGACGCCTTGCGGCTCGCCGAGAGTGCTACAGGCACGCCCCCACACTCCATGAGCACGCTGCATAGATCCGCATTTCCAACGGAATGAATGTGGCAAGAGTTCGGGAAAAAGACGTTGACGATAATATCGATATCGTGGATCATCAGGTCTTCGACAACGGAACTTCCTGTCACCCGGGCGGAGGCAGGATTATGCCTTTTTAATTCCACATACAGGGGTTTTGTCACGATCTTTTTTATTTCGGCGATGATCGGATTGAAGCGCTCGATGTGCCCGACGCCGACGGTGATCCCGGCAGGGCGGACCGCCATAAGCTCCCGGGCCTCAGCCGCCGTTGCGCAGATCGGTTTTTCGATGAACGTGTGCTTCTTTGCAAGAAAAACCTGCCGGACAACCCCTGCATGGAACTGGGTTGGCACAGAGATACTCACCGCATCCACGTGCGCGAGCAGGTCGTCAACGGTTTTATATACGGTCGCACCGTGCTGCTTCCCGATCGCTTCGGCGGCCTGTGCGTTCACATCGCAGACCCCGAGATGATCGACGCTCTTGAGTTCGGAATAGACACGGACGTGGTTTTTCCCCATCGCCCCGACACCGATCACACCGACATCCATGTTATTTCACCTTATTGATGGTCTCGCAGACATACGCGAGGTCTTTTGTGTCAAGCGACGGATGCACCGGCAGGGAAAGCACGGTCCCGGAAAGCCGGGTCGCCACCGGGCAGGGATCGGGATCGGCAACTGGTGCATAGAGTGGCTGGCGGTGGATCGGAATGGGATAATGCACCGCAGAGCCGATGCCTTTTGCCTTGAGGAGGTCCATGAGGGCACTCCTTGTGAGCGGGAAGTCATTTGTTACCTGTATCACGTACTGGTGGTACACGTGCTGGACATTTTCGGCGACCTTTGGTTTGACGATACCCTTTGCCGTGAGGTTGGCCGCATAGTATTCTGCGTTCTTGCGCCGGCGCATGTTGAACTTTTCCAGTTTTTTGAGCTGGACTATCCCGATCGCAGCGGCGATATCGGTCATCCGGTAGTTGTAACCAAGCATCGTGTGAAGGTACTTCTCGCTCTGGCCGTGGTTGACGATAAGGCGGAGTTTGTCTGATGATGGCTTGTCGTTCGTGGTGATCATCCCGCCCTCACCCGTGATCATGTTCTTTGTCGCATAGAACGAGAAGCAGGCAAGTTTGCCAAGGTTTCCTGCCTTGACCCCATGGTAGAGCGCGCCTTGGGCTTGCGCCGCGTCCTCGATTAAGGGGATCGCGTGTGCTTCGCAGATCTCAAGGATGGGATCGACATCGAATGGCTGGCCGAAGAGGTGGACACCGATGACCGCTTTGGTTTTCGGGGTGATTCGTTCCTTCACCTGATCGGGACGGATGTTGAATGTCTGCTCGTCCACATCGGCAAAGACCGGTTTTGCACCGCACATCGAGACCGCGGTTGCCGTCGCAATAAACGAGAATGCCGGTACGATCACCTCGTCACCGGGGCCGATCCCTGCGGCTAGCAGCGCCGCGTGGAGAGCCGCCGTCCCGTTATTGACCGCCACCGCATGGGCGGTGCCGCAATACCCGGCAAACTTCTGCTCGAACTCGGCAACCTTCTCTCCCTGTGCCAGCATGCCGGACATCAGCACATCCGACACAGCCGCCACTTCATCCGGCCCAATCACCGGCCGCGCTACAGGTATCTGCATGCCTCACGTCCTTTTTGTAAAAATAAACGTATTCTTTAGAGTAAAAATGGGTAACAATTGGATAATATCATTCCTGTCAGGGACCTGATTCCTGTACCGACCGGTGTTCAGGAAGATAGGTACATTAGGTCTGGGTGTGCATATTATCCTGACAAATCTCGCGCGGGAGGAGTTGCCACGCATCACATCATTTCCATCGGGGATTTTGACCGCAGCGCAATCGATCGTCTGCTGGATCATGCACAACAGATCGAGAAACAGAAGTATACCAAAAATGCTCTTGACGGCAAGATCCTTGCCGTCCTCTTTTTTGAACCCAGTACACGGACCCGGATGTCCTTTGAATCCGCGATGGCGCGTCTCGGCGGCACCTCTATATCGGTGAGCAGCGTCGAGGCCTGCTCGATGGCAAAGGGCGAGACCCTGGCCGACACGATCCGGGTGGTGAGCGGGTACGCGGATGCGATTGTCATCCGCCACCCGAAAGAGGGCGCGGCGCGGCTCGCCTCGGAGTTTGCGAAAGTGCCGGTCATCAACGCAGGGGATGGCGCCGGCCAGCACCCGTCCCAGACGCTCCTCGACCTGTACACGATCCGCCAGTCGATGAAGATCGACGGGATCGATGTGGCGCTGGTGGGTGACCTGCGATACGGGAGGACAGCGCACTCGCTCGCCTCCGCCCTCTCCCTCTACGGCGTCCGGCTCCACACGATCTCGCCCCCCGGCCTCGAACTGCCCCCTTCCCTTGCGAGTTCTCTTGCCGAGAAGGGCATGGAAATCGTCGCACACGACAGCATCGAAGAGGTCATAAAAGACGTGGATGTCCTCTACGTGACCCGGATCCAAAGGGAACGGTTCCCGGACTCGACCTCGTACTTCAACGTCGCCTCCAGTTACCGGATCACCCCGGAACTCCTCACCGGGGCAAAAAAGCACCTGATCGTCCTCCACCCGCTCCCCCGGGTGGACGAGATTGACCCCCGGCTCGATGCCTCGCCCCATGCCCGGTACTTCGAGCAGTCGAAGAACGGGGTACCGGTGAGGATGGCCATGCTGCTGGATGTGATGGGATGAAACATATTGTACCCGCAGAGACAACCGACGACGAGGGCGAAGGGCTCCTTGTCCGGCGGATCAAAAACGGTACCGTGATCGACCATATCGACGGCGGCGAGGCGCTCAACGTGATAAAGATCCTCGGGATCGTCGGGACGACCGCGGAGGCGCTCTCGATCGCGACCAATGTCCCCAGCAAGGATATGGGAAAGAAGGACATCGTCAAGATCTCCAACCGGGAGCTCTCGAAAGAAGAGGTGGACCGGATCGCGCTCATCTCCCCCCGGGCGACCATCAACATTATCCGGCACTTCAAGGTCTGCGAAAAACAGGGAGTCGAGATCCCGACGCTGATCGTGGGCAGTGTGCGGTGCCCGAATCCCGGCTGCATTACGCGGACAAATGAACCTATCAAGAGCAGGTTCGAGGTGCTGCCGGACGGGAAAGGCCTGCGCTGCCTTTACTGCGATTCGGTCATCACAAAAGACCTGACCAGTTACATCATATGACGGTGATCCGTACGGCACAGCCCACCCCGGATCACCCGGTTTTTCCTGTTTTTATTGGCCTTTAGGGGTATTACCCGGATTTTCCATGGGCATCAGGTGACCATGGACATCGATCTCGCCCCGCCAGATCCGGGTCGATGAGATCCAGCGGCCGTCTTCGGCGAGCACGCAGGTGATCTGGTGGATATCCACCTTGCGCAGATTCTTCTCGCGACGCATCCGGTTGATCTCAACGGCGACCGGCAGCGTCTCCTCGGAGACAACAATCGCATCGAAATCAGCATCGAGCGCCGAACCGAACCGATCGCTGAGCGGCTCGATCTCCCAGTGCGTCGCGTACTTGTTCCCGGCGGCGTTGGTGGTGATGCTTCCGGCGATGAACGTCTCAAGGTCGGCCTTGCGTTCGGCAAAGGGATGGATCGGGTGCGTCTTCATGCTCGCAAACGCATCAGTCGTCAGCCCGATCACGACCTGCCCTTCAGGACCGGCAAGCGCAAACGACCGTGTCAGGAGGCGCTTGTGACCGTCGTGCAATGGGTCGAACGTACCCCCTACCATAACCTTCATGCTGTCTGTACGTTAAGTTCCTATGGTATTATGGATATGGATGGGAAGATCGCAGGCGCACCGCTCTGGTGTGCCCCCAATGCAACGGTGACAGGCCACGTTACGTTCGGGAAAGACGTAGGTATCTGGTTTGGCGCGGTTATCCGGGCCGACAAGGACCGGATCATCATTGGCGACCGGTCGAATATCCAGGACAACTGCGTTGTCCACACGAGCGCCGGCTTCCCGACGACGCTCGGGCGAGACGTCTCCGTCGGTCACGGGGCGATCCTCCACGGCTGCGCCATCAGCGACCGGGTGCTGGTCGGGATGGGTGCGATCATCTTAAACGGTGCGGTCATCGGGGAGGATTCCCTGATCGGTGCAGGAGCCGTGGTCACCGAAGGCATGCAGGTCCCGCCCGGGTCGGTCGTGCTCGGTGTGCCCGGGAAGGTGCTCAAGCAGATCACCCCGGCGCAGCGTGCACACATCCTGGAAAATGCGCAGTCCTATGTCAGGCTCGCCGGGGAATATCTCTATGGATGACGTGGTCGTCATCGGGGCCGGGGTTTCCGGCATCCAGGCAGCGCTCGATCTCGCCAACCACGGTGTCGTTGTACACCTGATCGAACGGGAGCCCACCATCGGTGGCCACATGGCGCAGCTCGACAAGACGTTTCCGACAAACGACTGCTCCATGTGCATCCTCTCGCCGAAAATGGTGGATGTCCAGCGGCACGCAAATATCCGGATCTATACCCTTTCAGAAGTGGAAAACGTCGAAGGCAAGGCCGGGCACTTCCGGGTCACTATCCGCGAGAACCCGCGCTATATCGACATGGATGCCTGCACCGGCTGCGGCGACTGTGTCGAGATTTGCCCGGTCGAAGTCTACAACCGGTTCGACGCCGGGGTCGGGGTACGAAAAGCGATCTACAAGCCCCACCCCCAGGCAGTCCCCGACCGGGTGGTAAAAGACAAAGACCACTGTATCGAGTGCGGGCTTTGCTACGATGCCTGCGGACCGCAGGCGATCCTGCACGAGGACACGGAAAAAGAGCACGTTGTTGATGCCGCAGCCATTGTCGTCACCACCGGGTACGACATTTTTGATGCGAGGAAAAAATCCCCTCTCGGGTACCTGAAGTTCCCCGATGTGGTGACAAGTCTCGAACTGGAGCGGATGATCAACGCAAGCGGCCCGACCGGGGGGAAGATCCGGCGTTTGAGCGACGGAAAAGAGCCGGAGAGCATTGTCTTTATCCAGTGCGTGGGTTCGCGGGACATGCCCCTGAAACGCCCGTACTGCTCCTGTGTCTGCTGCATGCAGGCGATAAAGAACGCGATGCTCATAAGAGAGAAGCACCCGGAGATCGAGGTCACGATCTTCTACATGGACGTCCGCGCCTACGGCAAAGGCTACGAGGAGTACTACGAGCGGGCAAAGGGGGTCGGTGTCCGGTTCCTGCGGGGGATGCCCTCTGAAGTGCATGCCGATAAGAACGGGAGCGGCATGCGGTTCCAGGTGGAGAACACCGAAACTGGTGAAGTGACCTTGCTCCACCCGGACCTTCTCGTCCTCTCCGTGGGCATCCAGCCGACAGATGCGACGGCGGCACTTGCCGGAAAACTGGGCCTTCCCTTAGAAGAGACCGGGTTCATCCGGTCGGTGCACGATGCGATGGACACCGTGGGCACGATACGACCGGGCATCTACGTGGCCGGCGCCGCGATCGCGCCAAAGGATATTCCCGACAGTGTGGCCTCGGGGGAGTCGGCGGCGATGCGGGCGTTCATCGATTCAAAAAAAGCAACGGCTGCAAGGGTGCGATCCCGGTGAAGGAGACCGCCACGCTCTGGTGGGACGATGCGCTGCCCGGGATCCGGTACATCGACCAGACCCTGCTTCCCGCGAAGTATGCCATTGTCAGGTGCACGAGCGTCGACCGGCTTATCACCGCGATCAAACGGCTGGAGATCCGGGGCGCGCCGGCGCTTGGGGTTGCCGGGGGATACGGGGTCGCCCTTGCGGCAAACTCTTGTTCCGAAGTATCGTTTAACGCGTTTACCCGGAAGGTCCAGAAGGAGTCGGGACGCATCCGGGAGAGCCGGCCGACGGCAGTCAACCTGAGTTGGGGGGTCGACCGGGTGCTTGCACGGATGCTGGCCGCAACCGATGCGACATCCGCACAAAAAGCGGCCCTTGCCGAAGCAAAGGCAATCGCGGCGGAAGATACCCGGTGCTGTCATGCGATCGGCGAATACGGGGCCGCACTTCTCCCGGATCCCTGCACCGTGCTCACGCACTGCAACGCGGGAGCCCTTGCCTGCTCCACATGGGGGACGGCGCTTGGCGTGGTCCGGTCTGCCGTCGCGGCAGGGAAACATGTGAAGGTGATCTCCTGCGAGACCCGGCCGCTCCTCCAGGGGGCCCGGCTCACCGCGTGGGAACTTGCCCGTGACGGGATCGATGTCACGGTCATCACGGACTCCACTGCGGCGCATATCATGCGCACCGGGAAGATAGATGCCATGATCGTCGGGGCAGACCGGATCACCGGTGACGCAGTCTTCAACAAGATCGGTACCTACATGCATGCCGTCTGCGCCCGCCACCACGGCATCCCGTTCTATGTCGCTGCACCGCTTTCCACATTCGATGCCACCCGGACCGAGCGGGAGGTAACCATCGAGGAGCGGGGGCGCGATGAACTCGCGGTCATGGGGAACCGCACCCTGATCCCGGACGGCGTGCCCGTGAAGAACTACGCTTTCGATGCGACACCCATGAACCTCGTCAGTGCGATCATCACGGATAAGGGCGTCGTCCGGCCACCGCTTGATATCAGCGCACTCTTATCTGAAAACAACGCCCACTAATCTTTAACAAGAAAGGATCTGCCTGCAATGGATTTCGATCTCGGCCCCTGGCACAGCGTTGTGTTTATTATTGGCGAAGCAACCGTCATTTTTATCCTTGCGGCACTCGTGATATCGTTTGTCCTTGTCGTCATCTCCCTGTACTCGATAAAAAAAGGACGCCTGTACTTCCCCCGGCTCATCAAGGCAGGGATCGTCTTTCTTGAAGGGTTCATGAAAGGGTTCTTCCGGCTCCTCGGCCTTGAAGACAAGGAGATGCTCACGTTTTTGATCAAGATCCACAACACGATGAATGCAAGTGCGTTTTCTCGTGTTCCCCTGCCGGAGCGGGCGGTCTTTTTCCCCCAGTGCCTGCGATCCGCCAAGTGCCCGGCCCACCTTACTCCTGAGGGCCTCAAATGCGTGAACTGCGGGCAATGCACGGTAGGCGAGGCCCGGATCTCATTAGAGAAAATGGGATACCGGGTCTTCATCATACCGGGATCGTCGTTTATCAAACGGATGGTTAAAAAATACCACCCGAAGGCAATCATCGGCGTCGGCTGCCTGACCGAGGTAAAAGAAGGAGTCGACATGGCCGATAAGATCGGCCTGATTGCAATGGGCGTGGTGACCATTAAGGAAGGGTGCGTGGAAACGCTGGTCAACTGGCAGGATATCTATGATGTTGCAACGCTGGGGCTCGAACCGGCATCAGTTCCCGATGACTTTCATGCTCTTGCCGGTTAACTTCCCGCTCTTTATTTTCCCGTGTACAAGGATCGCATCGCTGCTCGTCACGTCACCGACACGGACATCGGGCCTGATGATGACTTTTCCGCCGGCTTCAACTGAATAGACCACGCAGTGATCGAGAAGGGTGACATCGCCGGCAGCCACGAGCGGCCCTTTGACCCGGGCATGGCTCCCGATGATAGCGCTCCCGCATTCCACATCAAGGGCCACGCTTGACTTCATCCCCAGCTCAAGTCTCCCGGTGACAACGAGCCTTCCCCAGAAATGGGTCCGGGCGGGAACAACAAAATCGCCATCGATCCTGACATTGCCTTCGTAATACGACCCTTTGGGGGCATAGTACGTGCTGCCTTTCCGGATGACGTTTGCCATGAGTATATCAAGGTAGATGAGGCATGACCTTGTGCATAAAGGTTGTTGTCACCGGCTCCAAGCGACAGGCTAAAGGTACACGGCTGACAGAGTGAATACCACAAGAGAGGCAAACATCCCGATCTTGAGAAGGTTGGTCGATCCGGCCGCTTTGAGCCGGGCGGAGTCCGTGCAGCCGAGCGCCCTGACTGCTGCCACGATTATGATAATATCGACAAGGGTGATACCGGCGAGATACCATGCTCCCCACCAGAACCAGGGCAGCATGCTTGCCGCAATGGCCGCGACCGTAAAGACGAATGCAAGAAGAGCCGTCTTCCGTACCCCGATCCTGATCGGCAGGGTATCGGCTCCTCCGGCGCGATCCCCTTCAATGTCCTCTGCATCCTTTAAGAGTTCCCGGGAAAGCATGGCAAGGAACGTGATGACGGCGACCGGCAGCATGTCCACCAGCCGGTTCCCGCCTGCGAGCGCCCCGCCAAAGAGAAAGATGCTTGCCGCGAGATACGAGACCGCAACGTTCCCGAAAAACGGCGTGCTCTTGAGCCGGGCCGCATAGGCGACAAGGAGGAGCGCATTAAACAATGCGATGGCAAGGCAGAGCGGCGCCGTAAAACCGCTCAAAAGAACGCCAAGGAAAAACAGGCACCCCGCATATGCCAATGCAGCGTCCCGGCTTACGGCACCGGACGGGATCGGACGCTCCGGGCGGTTGATCGCATCGATTCCTGCATCGAAATAATCGTTGATCACGTTCCCGGCTGCGGTAATAAGGGTGACAACGGCCATGAGCAGGATGACGCCGGGCACGAGCGTGCCGGTGGCGATAAGGTACGCGACGATTGCGGCAAGCCCGGCGACAACCGAGTTTGTCGGCCGGATAATCGTGAAAAATCCTGCGATGCCCATACTCTAGGGATCTGGTATCTGGCCGTTGGGTAATTAACCTGCCTGACCTGTGTACCGTTCCAAATACGACCGGGACGGGCATGGAATCTTCGGTACCGGAGCCTTGGAAGGCTGCAGAGAAAAGAAAAAGATCAGGTGAATACCGCAGGATTCAGCGTCCATGCAGCAGAGAATTCCACGGGAGTCTGGTTGGTGAGTGGCTCTGTGGCAAAGAAAACTTCAAGGGTAGCCCCGTTGGCCAGTGCCGCGTAATCCTTGTCCGAATCAATGATCACATAATCCCGCGGAGTATCACTTACCCCCGGCATAAGGATGGCAGTCTCTGCACCGGATCCATTATGAGAGATACCGATACCCCCGTAAGAGACCCCCTGTGCATCCGTAATCCTGCTGAACCATCGCATCTGGACGGGCGTGGTCCCGGTATTTTTCGCGTCTATGTAAATGTCAACCTCATGATTGCCGGATTGCGACCGTCCGGGCGTGATCTGTTCAATTGTGGCATTGACGGAGTACGTCCCGTTTACCAGCACCGCAGTCTCATACTGGCTTAATACCGGGTGGCCCGTGGCACTGACAGAGCTGGTGCCGCCGGAGATCCCGGGGGTTGTCGTGTTACCAGAGGACAGGGTTGTGCAGCCGGCAACGAGGATCAGGCTGACGCAAAGAATCACAAAGGTACAAATGATACCACATTTCATGGGTTCACCTCTTTTTCAGGCTTCAGAATATTTTTTTTCATTTTTCCTAAAAAAATTTTCGTGAAGACGCTACCGACATGTACCGGGAATGATTTAATCGTTCATAAAAAAAGAGCGGGATGTTACGGGCGAGGGGGGATTTGAACCCCCGACCATTAGCTTAGGAGGCTAACGCTCTATCCGGACTAAGCCACTCGCCCACTGCTCATACCAATTGCAGGGGAATATGTATAAGTTTTGCGCGCTTCAACATCTCTCCCGCAATGGACGTAATCGAGGCAACGGAAGGAAAAACGACGTTTTTTGTCCCGGTGCAGGACAACCGTGAACAGTTCCCGCCCGGCACTGCCCCGGTCTTTTTCAACCGCCGGATGGAGCTCAACCGGGACTCGACGATTCTGCTCCTCTCGGTGCTCAAACCCTCCGACTACGTTGACGCGATGGGAGCGACCGGCGTCCGGGGGCTCCGGGTCGCAAACGAGTGCGGGATCCCGGTCACGATAAACGATAAAGACCCGGAAGCGATCCCCTTAATTGAGAAAAACGTGGCCCGGTCCGGCCTGCCTATCGGGGTTACCTGCCGGGACATCAGTTCCCTCCTGTCCGAGCAGTCGTTTGACGCGGTCGACCTCGACCCGTTCGGGACACCTGCCCCCTTTGTCGATGCCGGGGTCCGGGGCTGCCGGAGGTTTTTGCTCGTGACAGCGACAGATACGGCACCGCTCTGCGGGGCGCATCTCCGGGCCGGGATCCGCCGGTATTTTTCCCGCCCGAAAAACACCGCGTACCACGGAGAAGTGGGGCTCCGGATCCTCCTTGGGTTTGTCGTGCGGGAAACGGTGAAATACGACCGGGGCATCGAACCGCTCTTCTGCTTTGCCCGTGAGCATTTCGTCCGCTTAAATCTCAGGATCACCCGGGGCGCACAGGCAGCGGACCGGACGATTGCACACATCGGTTTTGTGATGCAGTGCCCCTCTTGCGCCTATCGCGAGGAGCAGCCCGGCATGGTTCCCACCTCTGCCACCTGCCCGCACTGCAAAAAACCGCTCGACCCGATCGGCCCGCTGTACCTGGGAACCCTGTTCCACGAGGAAATCCTTATGCAGATGCAGGAACTGCTTGCCGGCTGCGAACTGGGTACAAAAAAGGAACTGGCAAAACTGCTTGCCGGCTGCCACGAGGAACTGCCCCTTTCCAGCCACTACGATTACCATCTGCTCGCCCAGTCGCTTGCCGCATCCCCGCCGCCGATTGAGACGGTCCTTGAACGGCTGCGTTCTGCCGGGTATGCTGCCAGCCGTACGCATTTCTCCGGCACCGGGGTAAAAACCGGTGCCCCGCTCCCGGTACTTCTTGATGCAATTTGCCCCTCCGGCAGTACCGGGAAAAAACCGGACTAAAAAAGAGCCCTCGTGTCCCGGGACCGCCAAGGGTGATACCCGTATTAACACGGCACGGGAACCCGTTTGTTTACGGCTACCCGGAACGATCCCAGGGGTACAGCGATTTCAAACCGCACACCCCTGCCATCCACACCGTTTTCCGTTATGGTAAACCCGGTGATCGCAAGGATCTCGCGGATCAAAAAAAGACCATACCCGTGGCTCTTTCCCTTGCTGCGCTGGAAGATGGCGGGGCGGGCGGATGCAGGAATACCCGTACCGTTATCCTCGTATACGATCTTCAGGGTATCACCCTCACTGTGGCATGTCAATTTTACCGAGGTAATATGGCCGCCATGTCGCAGCGAATTATCGAGGAGATTAAAAAATACCTTCCCAGCCATGGGATCGGCAAGGATTTCGGTCGCGGAACATTCCGGCCCGATGGTGATATCGAGATCCCGTGCGTGAACCTCCTGCCGGGCGCGTGCCATAAGCTCGCTGACGTTCTGCCAGATCGGGGCAATGATGCCAAGCTCCTGGTAGTCCTTGCTAAACCGGTTAATCCGCTGGATCGTCGTAGCTGCCCCATGTATCCGTTGCGCGATCTCATGCGGCGGCAGGGGGGGATTCTCATCTTCAAGAAACGAGAGGTACCCGAAAATCACGGTCAGCTGGTTGTCGATGTCGTGCCGCGTGATACTGCTGAGTATCTCCAGTTTCGCCTGGGCAACGACCAGCGCGTCCTCTGCACATCTCCAGGTACTGATATCCCCGACGATTCCCAGCACGTATATTTTCCCGTCTGTGTCAGTAAACAGGCGGGAAACTGCCCGCACATGATGGACGGTCCCTTTCGTATCCACGGTGCGGTAATCCGAAGGGAAGGACTTCCCGTTTTTAACCTCCTCAAACTTGCTGCCCAGCCGGCCTGCATCATCGGGCACTACCAGACTGGTCATCGTACGCCCGACCATCTCTTCGGGCAGCAGTCCCAAGATCTCAAAGCAGCCAGGGCTGACATAGACGAATTTCCCGTTCTCATCGATGACAAAGACCACGTGGTTGAGGGCTTCAAGAAGGATACGGTACCGCTGTCCGTCCCCGTTCCGGTTAAAATCAGCCTCCATCATCACGTCCCCGGGGGTTTTGCCGATGCTCTAACGCCGGAAGACCGTCGTTTTTAACGGTCCCCCAGGTTCACTCCAGTAGGACGGTATATGTTGCCGTACAAAATATTCGTTTTGATATAATATCCGGTTAAAAGACACGGGAAAATATAAGGGTACACCAGTCCGGGTGCAGACACCAGGAATACCCCGCGCAGGCCTGCTGACCGGGCGCTAGTGTTCGATGATGATGGTAAGGATGTCCCCGTCGATGAGCTCGTGCGTCAGGCCGACCCTCTGGCCGCCGTGCTTCACGGATTTTCCCCAGACCCGGGCATACCTGAACCTGCGCACGAAGTCCCGGTGGAGTTTAGTACAGACCGTCTCGACCGTGCTCCCGGTCCTGACGATCAGCGGTACTTCGAGATCCGCCTCGCCGTTCTGGGGCTTTAAGTAGACCCGCATGAACCCAAGGCTGTCATAGATCGAGTCCTTGAATTCCTCCATGTGGTACCCGGAATGGGCGGAGATCATGAGCGGCGAGACGCCGAATCGGTCTTTGATATCGTGCTCGATCTCAAGGTAGGCCTCCTTATCGATGAGGTCTACCTTGTTGACTGCAATGAACGCCGGTACGTAGACACGGTTTCCCTGCACCGCATCGATAAAATCTTCCTGCGTCGCGTTCCCGCGGATCAGCACCTCCGCGTTCATCATCTTGCTCTCGGAGAGGATCGACCGGACGTCCTCGATGTCGAGGTCGAGTGCCCCGACTGCCGAGAGCCGGATACCGCCGACCGATGACTTTTTGATAGTGATGTCGGGTTTCGGGACGTTGATACGGATGCCCGCATCGTAAAGCTCCTTGATGAGCACGTTCACGTGCTTGCCGTTAAAGACATCCACGAGGATGATAATGATGTCGGCGCTCCGCACGACGCCGATGACTTCCTTGCCCCGGCCCTTGCCCATGGCGGCACCGGCGATAAGTCCCGGGATATCGAGCAGCTGGATCTTTGCTCCTTTGTGTTCCAGCGCGCCGGGCACCACGGTGAGGGTGGTAAATGCATACGCAGCGACTGCACTCTCGGTGCCAGTGAGCTTGTTGAGGAGCGTGCTTTTACCGGTCGATGGGAACCCGACGAGCACTGCGGTCGCGTCGCCTGACTTCTTAACGGAGTACCCATCCCCGCCTCCGCCCGACTTCATCGCACGGTTGACTGCTTCGTCGCGAAGTTTTGCCATCTTCGCTTTTATCCGCCCGATGTGCTTGGAAGTAGCCTTGTTGTAAGGAGTCTTTGTCAGCTCCGCTTCCAGCTCGGCTATCTGCTCTTCAAGACTACCAACCATTTCTCATATTAATCGACGCAGGTTCGGGATATAGTTATTTATGGGGATCCCTTTCGGTCCTGCCGAAAAAGCCGTAAAATCCCCGGATCGAGAAAATCCCCGGCTTCGGCTGCTTTGCCTGGCCCGGTGACCGAGCGGTTGTCCCCGATCGCGTCTTCGCCTGAATGGCAGGGGGAATGCTGACAAACTTTAAGTAAGTCCATCGCCCATGTTATTGGGCAATTACGCTGCTATAGTGTAGACCGGCCAATCATGCGAGCCTCTCACGCTCGCGACAGGGGTTCGAATCCCCTTAGCAGCACTTCTTTTGTGATGGTTTGATCCTCTAAAGAATTAGTAAATAGTGCATCCTTGGCTCAAGTCCCGTCCGTACCCGCAATCTTCCAAAAAAATTCCCAGAATTCTAAAAAAAAAGGCTCAGGCCCCGGCCGGTGCCTGATCGGTCACGTTTTCCGTAGTATTGCCAGCCAACGATGTCGCCACGGATGCTGGAATTGTTGCCACAACATCAAGGTTCCCGTTGGGGAGCGTTGTCGAATCGGTTTTTATCAGCGTGCCGTCTTTGTAGACATTTACCGTCAGATTATCTCCGGACCCGTCGTTTTTCTGGATGGATGCAGTAACAAGACCACCATTTGCTGCCGGTATCCGGTAAAAATGATCCCCGGTGTTTGGCATCACCTGCTGGCTGCCGGCCACCATCTGCTGGTTACCGGGTGTTCCTACGGTTCCTGAATAGTACTGGTCATAGATGATCTCCACCCAGATCCCTGAAGGGGGCACGACCGGGAGTGTTGGCGTCGGTAAGGGGGTCTCGACCGCTGTCGGCACGGGTGTCGGGATGATCGTTGGCTCCATCGTGGGGGCCGCGTGCAGGAAGGAACCGGCAGGATTCTGCATATTTTTCATCACAAGTAACCCTCCCGCTGCGATGATCATGATCACGATGACCACAGCCGTAAAGGTTTTTGAGCGCTTCCGTTCCGGGGCGGCAGGGTCCTGCGGCGGGGGAGACCCTGCCGATCCCGGTGCAGCATCTGCATTTTCAGGCTCTTTTATAAAATCAAGAACGATTCTTTTGGCTTTCCTGGCATTATCGTAACCGGGATGAAGAGAGAGTGCTTTATTTATGGACCGGAGAGCCTCCTGGTATTGTTCAGTCTGGATCAACGATAATCCGCGATTATTCCATATTTCGGCCACGGTCGGATCAATGGCGATGGCTTTATCAAATGCGGCTATTGCACGCCGGTAATCCCCTTTTTCGTAAAGAGCCACGCCTTCACTGAACCATTTCTGGGCCTCATCCATGATGTATAAAAAACACTTATAGGATATACGGGTTCCCAAAAATGACTACAACCGCACCGGAAAATATGTGACGTTCAAGCAACAGTTTCATTACTCTCCTCTGAAATAACACAATACATGACTCACAAGGATACTGCTGTCTCGCTGAATATACCAACCGAGCTGGTTGAAAAGCTGGATGATATTGCAAAACAGAAGTCCCTGAACCGGGACGATATTATTATCGATGCATGTGCCTATTATTGCCAGTTCTATGACATGAACAGCGAACGCCTCCCTGAAACAATGCGTAATGTATTCTTTAATCTCGCCCGTCATGATGATGAATTCCGTACGCTCCTGCGGCAGGTTTTACACAATGACCCGACAACAGAGTCCAATACCAGCAAATAATCTTACTATCTCACGTTCACACGACCGGCCGGATTACCCATTCTGAATTGATGGCAAATGCGGAACATCGCTGTAGAGATCGAACATATAGCTGAAAATAAAAGGATGACATCCGGCCACGATGCTCGGAAACGATTTTTTCCGATACGGTTCCGGGTAACAGGTGGGGACGGGAATCCGGATCTTTTTCATGACCCCGGTTTCCTCATTTTTTACGCGTATCACGAAAGTACTCTCCACCGTTTCTCTCTCATGACCTACTGCACTGGACCGCTTTGACAGAATACGGCAGGCAGAACATCTACAGCCCCCTGTTTTTGCATCCTTTGCCGCTCCCGGACTCCTTGTATGCACAGGGCGCTTCCGCGTTTTTTTGTCCGGTTCATCATGAACATGGATGGAGTACCCGGCAATTTACCTGATGATTTCCCGGCAATGTGGCTCTTTTCCCTACGATTCATATCATAATATTTATATGAGCCAAAAGGAAATGATAGATTTATATCCTGTCATATCCGGTAACGGATATGTAAACGGAGTGATTTTGTATGGCATTTACCAGAAAAAATGAAGAGGCAGTATCACCGGTCATCGGCGTTATCCTGATGGTCGCCATCACCGTGATTCTCGCAGCGGTTATCGCTGCATTCGTGTTCGGCATGGCCGGGAACATCCAGAAGACCAAAGTGGTTGCGGTGACCGTCTCAAGAATAAATTCAACTTATATTGCGGTAACCTATCAGGGGGGTCAGGATGCAGGATCATTAAATGGTCTTGAATTTACGGTAAATGGTGCTAATGTTACAATGCCAGGTGCAACAGGAAATCTTTATCAGAACAGTGCAGATGGATCCGGGATTATTCCTAAGACAGGATCTGTATTACCAATCGGGGCGTCACCTTATGTTCCATCCCCCGCTTCATCCCCGCTTGTAGTTATTGGATTGTTCAATGACGGAACGACTCAGGTTTTATTGCAGGAGACAATCTAATCTTTTTTAATTCTTGCCTTCGCTTCGTCTGCGGTTTTCTTTTTGCTAAAAGACGCCCCGTTTAAGGCTTATTCGCGCATCTGTTCTTCCTCTTCTGGCAGGGTAATATCATTATCTCTGGAGATCTCCCGAAAGGGCTTCCATTCAATGAGCGTTACCGATTGACCCAACAGATCTCCGGGATCACACATCTAATGTAAAATTTGCTATACAAGAAGTAAAATTTATTATACTGCTTGAATAATGCCCATATTTAAAACAAAATATTTATATATGGCAGGTCAACAATAAAGTTAGAACATTGTAATGTCCATCGTGGGCAAGTAGACAAAGGTGTATGAAATTGGCATTTACCAGAAAAAATGAAGAGGCAGTATCACCGGTCATCGGCGTCATCCTGATGGTCGCCATCACCGTGATTCTCGCAGCGGTTATCGCTGCATTCGTGTTCGGCATGGCCGGGAACATCCAGAAGACCAAAGTGGTTGCGGTGACCGTGGCAAGAATAAATTCAACTTATATTACGGTAACCTATCAGGGAGGTCAGGATGCAGGATCATTAAATGGTCTTGAATTTACGGTAAATGGTGCTAATGTTACAATGCCGACTGCAACTGGTAATCTATATCAGAACAGTGCAGATCACTCGGGGATTATTCCTCCGACGGGAAAGACTGTATTACCAATTGGGGCGGCACCTTATGTTCCATCCCCCGCTTCATCCCCGCTTGTAGTTATTGGATTGTTCAATGATGGAACGACTCAGGTTTTGTTGCAGGAGACAATCTAATCTTTTTTAATCCTGACCTTCATTGGCAGTTTTGTTCTTCAATGTTGGCGTTTTCCCCGACGTTCATCAAGCATGAATCGTAATCCTGTGCACATGAGTTTACCAGGATATTTGAGGATGTGCTTGCCCCAGCTCCGGAAACGAGTGTCCGTTCCCCCTTATCTCATCCAACATACACAATTTTCTGTATGAGATGTTCTGCCGTTATCGCGTGAGATACCGGATATAGAAGATTTTTCGGGAAAGAGCCCGCGCAGGCAATCTTGTTCTGTCCGATCTATCCTCATACCCGGTTTTTGCCAGCCCCCATGCTGCAAACATCCCGGACAAATCATTATCAGCCCTCGGCAATAATAAAAATCAACAGCTCCGTGCCCTGCCAAAGGGCATCGGTACCGTGGTGTAACATCTCATGAAATACAAGGATAAAAACGAAGAGGCGGTCTCCGAGGTCGTCAGCGTAATCCTGCTGGTCGCCATCACGGTGATCCTTGCAGCAGTTATCGCCGCGTTTGTTATGGGCATGGCGGGCAATCTCCAGAAGGGCAAGATTGTCGGGGCGACAGTCAGCCGGGTGAACGGATCGTACGTGACCGTGACGTTTATCGGAGGCCAGAATGCAGGATCGGTCGTCGGGATCAACTGGACGGTCAATGGTGCGGCACCGGCAACCACGATCGGGGGAACCAGCGTGACTGCCGGGATACAGGATCATCCGGCAAGCGGGGGGATCCTCTCTGTCGGCGCGAACGCTCTGCTTGCGGCACCTGATTCCGGTAAGGACCGCGTGATCGGCGTTGCCGTCTTCTCTGACGGGTCAAAACTGGTTATCCTTGACAAGACCCTCTGATTTTTTTTCTCTTTGTCATTTCCCTTTGGGCCATGACCTTGTACAAAAACGGCGTGGGCCGGGGGTCATGAGGATCATTATAAGAAAGTGCTTGTCGCGATCCTGAAGCGCCCGGACATTTGCCGGGTCGGCAGCTGAACTTTTTGAAAAGAACCTGGCGAGGGTGCCGGACTTCCCGGAAAAAGTCTAAGACGGTTGTTAAACATTTTAAAAAAAGTGCGGATCGCGATCTGACAATTCCGGAAAATGTCCGGCAAGGTTGCTGAACTTTTCTAAAAAAGTCCGGAAGAGTTGTTGAAAATTTCAAAAAATGTTTGCCAGAGTTTGCAGGAATTCCGGTAAAAAATGCACTGGAAACAGACCTGACTCCGGCGGGATTTCCACGAACCCGTGCCGATTTTTCCGGAAAATGTCCGGTAAGGTTGGTGAAGATTCCAAAAAAAGTTCAGCTGAGCAGCCTGTCTTTTTTAAAAAAGAACAGGAAGACCCGTGAAGATTCCGGAAAATGTCCGGCAGAGTTGTGGAACATTTTAAAAAATGACCGGGTCACGATCTGGAGATTTCAGAAAACGTGTGACCCGGCAGCGGGACATATGAAAAAAATCCGGGTCGCAGAATTAATAATCCCGGGAAAAACGTCATTTGGCCGAACATTTGCCCCTTTTTCAGCCTCTGCTATAAATCAGAGCCCATATACCCAGTAATTTTAAAAAATAAGCCCAATTTGAGCTCCATATAATGCCCTCCAAAGCCCCGTATTCGCGTTCTGGCGGCCTTTGTTTTTCGAATGGTAAAAGTGCCCATCAGGCATGAGATTTGCCATTACAACCGCGTTATCGAGTCCGTTTTAATTTGTCCGTTTTCGAAAATAAGCCCGTATTATCGACTTTTCCAAATGGGGCCCGATACGGGCTCCGTTTGAAGAGGTCAGCACCCCATCGGAGCCCGTAAAGGGCCCGGATTGGGTTAGATCTAATGAAGGATGATCAGGGTAAAAGGAGCGTGATGGCAGGGATGGCTGGCATGCGGAATGATCCGGCACGCAGGGAGATCCACGCTACTTTTTTACTTGCGACTGGGGAATGGATCACGTTGTCGGTGTCACGGCGTTTATGGATGGATTGAAACAGATCACCCTTGACAAGACCCACTGATCTTTTTTTATCTCTCTAAAATTTTCCCCGATCCGCGTGGCCTGCGTTGATCCCATGTGACACCCCGCAATGTCCCGTCAGCATATCAAACCAGTATATTTCGGAGCAGGAAAATAGACAGGGTGTGTGGGTCGATAGGTACGGAATCCCGGGCTTTCACGCGATCAACGTCATTTCATGTAGGTTCTCGGATCGCCGCTTATCTCATGAGAGCCCAGGTGGAAGGTTATCTTGCTCTGGCCAAAGTAGTTCCAGAGAAATGCGATAAGGATGGCGATGATCTTTCCAAGGAGATAGCTGATGGAGAAGATCTCGACTGCAAGATAAAGAATCCCCAGTGTCAGGGCCAGGCTGCTCATGGAGATCAGCGCAAAGAAAAAAAACTGGCGGAGATACTGCCGGTTCGTATCCCGGAAATTGAGGTATTTGTTCAGGAAAAAACTGGCAACCATCCCGCAGGTATACGAGACAGTCGCAGACCAGATATACCAGATGCCGAAATATTCGGTAAAAAAATACAGGAGACCCACATCGATCAGGGTAGAGACCACACCGATAAGAAAAAAACCGAGAATCTTTTCCCGGCCAACAACGGCCGGGATTTTACTCAAGATCCCGTGTTCACTCATACAGATCATAAAAGATGAGTTACCCGGAGCCTGCTGCCCCGGCACAGTCATACAGGGACCCGGCGGTCTGGTTCCCTGCTCCTGCAATGCCGGTTGAGTTCATTCCGGATTCGTTGCCAGAGGACAGGTCCACTGCCGTGCAGTGGGAACTCACCCAGCTGAAGATCCCGCTGTTCCCCGCGTTCATCCCCCCGCCCGTACCCGCTGAACCACTGGTGAGGAAGTACCGGACCTTGTCCTCCTGGATCAGGGTTTCGAGCGAGGATATGCTCAGGATCCGATCGCTGCCCGAGAATCCCCCGATGGACATGACCGGTTTTCCCGTCTCGATGATCAGGTTCGCACCGGCCTGGCTGCTTGGGACGGCGAGGATCCAGGTCTCATTTGTAGTGTGGGAGAGCAGGTAATCCACGAGCCGGGTGTCCGATGTATTTCCCGTACCCGACAGAGAGAGGGAACCCCGGCCCGATGCATAGACTGATGCATAACTGGCATTCCCCGCACCGGAGAGTCGTTCCCGGCCCGAAAGATCCTGCGCAAAACGACCCGTGTCAGTGCCCGGTATACTTCCCGTTTCAAGCCCCCGGTCTGTTTCGTTCCCCATCCCCTCGCCGATCCGGGCTGCCATGGGACCCGCGACTCCCTGGCTGCTCCCGTACATCTGGGGCGTGCAGGACCAGACGAAGGGGGCGACAAAGAGGAGCCCGAGCGCGATGACAGCGATATATTTCTGACCGTTGTGTGAACCTGCATTTTTCCGTACCTTTAATGAGGCAAGAATTCCTGTGCACACGATCGTCCCGAAAAAGACGAATGGGATCAGGAGACCGGACCATGCAGCGTCATACGAAAGGAAGAGGGCCTGGAAAAGCCCGGTGATGAGCACCGCCCCGATAAGGATCCAGCCTTTCCAGCCTTCTGTAAGGTAATCCCGGTACATCGCGACGGCACCGATCCCGACAAGGGCGGCAAGAGGTGGTGCGATGGTCGCGATATAGTAGGTATGCCCAAACGCGGTCGTAAAACTAAAAAACAGCAGGCCGGGCACGAGCCAGAACAGCATTGCGATGAGGGTGAGCCCCCGTTCTCCTGCGATCCCGACGTCTTCAAACCCTTTGAGGGTAAGAGATGCCGGTCTCCGCACCCAGGCAAGGAGCCCGATAAGTGCAAGCGGGAGGAGCCAGGAGAACTGGCCTGCAAGCGATTCCCCGAAGAACCGGGTAATGCCCGGCGCCCCTTCTCCGTTTGCCATACCAATGGCTGCGCCGCCCCGGGCAGCACCTTGTTCTTCATAGGGATTCACACCGGCAGCCCTCGCACCTCTTCCCGTTTGCGGCCCATCCTCCCGGATGGTACCGGTCCTCTGATCCCTGGTACCATCGGCCATGCCGGGCATCCCGCGGTTTTCCAGTCCCAGTCGCTCGAGGCCGTTGTAGTTGATGATGAGACCAAGAACCGTGTTGTCCCCGCTCCCGCCGATATAGGGGCGCTCGTTTGCCGGGACCATATCGACCGCGGCCGCCCATGAGAGAGAGACCACCAGAAGAACGAGGACGGCAATGCCAAGGTGGAGCGCACGCTTCCTGAACGAAAAGTCAGTTGTCCCAAGGAAATAGACCACGAGGACTGCGGGGACCACGACAAATGCCTGGATCATCTTGATATTGAACCCGATCCCGATGAGGCAGACCGAGACAAGAAGCCACGGCAGGGATCGTTCCCGTGTTGCCTTGAGAACGGCCCAGACCGCCAGAAGAAGGACAAAGATGAGCTGGGTGTCCATGGTGCCGTTCCGGGAGACTGCGACAAGGATAGGAGTGACGGCAAGAGCTAAGGCTGCGATAAGGCCTGCCGGTTTTCCGAACGGCCGGGCGATAATGAAATAGATGAGGGCGACCGATCCGATCCCCGCAAGGGCCTGCGGAAGGACGAGGACCCAGCCTTTAAAGCCAAGTACTGCGGCAAATGCAGCCTGGACCCAGAGGCCGACCGGAGGTTTGTCCACGGTCACAAAGCCGGCAGGATCAAAGGAGTTAAAGAAGCCGGCGGCCGGGTTGACGAGCGTGCTCTTTACAGCGGCGGCATAAAAGGTATTCGTGAATCCCTGGTTCCAGATGTTCCAGATATTCAGGAACGCGGATACGACCAGTATGCCGGCAAGAAGGATCTCTGCCTTGTATTTCAGGATAAAGTCCCGGTTGATCAGATCAATCACCTGGTAACGCGACAGAACGCTGGCTCAAATCCATTCTACCCGGGCACATGTTGTCATGCTTATGGGACATATTGTAATATATGTTTTACCCGAATTCTGGTACTGCTGAATATCCACCGTTGTTGTATACGGTGTCCACAGGCCAACCAGATCCTCTGGCGGTCACATCATCCCCCGCCGGCATTCCGGTGGATTTGTGTCATTACCCTTCCTGTGATCCTGCTTCCATCAAAAAAACGAGAGAACGGGATTATGCGGTTTTTTCTGATAGGGCCGGATAAAAGATGTAACTATACTGGTAAGATCAAACCCCGCAAAGATACCCTTAAGACCCTCACTTGCGAACCTAAAGTCCGGTGAATCAATATGGCCAAGGTAACAATCGGCCCGATGCCGTACATGAGTGTCATGCCCGCCGTGCTCGTGGGTGCGAACGTGAAAGGAAAACCAAACTACATGACCGCCGCGTGGGCCACGGTCGCCTGCATGGCGCCCCCGATGGTCTGCGTAGCGCTCAACAAGACGCGGTATACCGTAAAGGGCATCGATGAGAACAAGACATTTTCCCTGAACGTGCCGTCGGTTCAGCAGGTTGTCGAGACCGACCACTGTGGACTTGTCTCCGGTACTCAGACGGACAAGTCCAAAATCTTCCGCTCGACCTATGGCAAGCTGAAGACCGCTCCCCTCGCGGAGGAGTGCCCGGTCAACATCGAGTGCAGGCTGTACAAATCCGTTGACTGCGGGAGCCACCTGCTGTATATCGGTGAGGTCGTGGAGATCCACACCGATGCTTCCTGCCTGACCGACGGGAAACCGGATATCGCAAAGATCCAACCGATCGTCTACGCCCAGTCTGCCTATTTCGGCGTAGGTAAGCAGGTTGAGAAAGCGTTCTCGGCCGGGAAAAAGTATCCGGTAAAGTAACGCCGGGTGTTTTCCCGGGAAAAAATCTTTTTTATCATAGAATCTGCACGACCACAGCCGCACCGGCTCTTCACGACTGCCCGTTAAAAGGGGGACGCGATGAATATCAGTGGCACAAAAGACGGTACAAGCGTCTGCGGTGCCCCGCAAGCATCAGCAGTTGACGTGCAGAACCGCGACAAAAGGCCGGCTCTCTTCTGCTATCATATCGAGAATTTCCGGTGTCGGGCGGATCACAGCATCATACTCTCCCACCAGGTCCCGGGCGTCCGGTGTAAGGGGCAGATCGCCATACTGGCCCGTCCCGACGTAGACAATTTCCGGGCGTTCCCCGGTAAGAAAACCGAGCTCGGCCCCGGAAAGAGGCGTATGCCCATAGGTCACCTTGAACTTTTTTGAGGGCTTTTTCTGCCGCTTTGTCACGCTCCCGTCGGTGTGGATAATAACGTCATGGTCATAGCGCACCCGGTCGATCTCCACCCAGCCGTTTTTTGTCTTCATCGCGGCCTCCTGTCCGTGAGGGAGTCTGTCATGCCATGACTTGAGATTATCCGATGTACACCCCAATAGGACTCCATAACAACCTGCAAATGACAGGAGCCCTCCAGCAAATACAGAGATACCCGAAAAAGAAGCACCGAAAAAAAGGGATCCCCGCCTTTCATCCGGATCCTCATCGTGAAACCGTCAGATCTGCCGGTTATTTCCCAACCTGCCGGTACCGCAACGAGCTGATCCACCCGAAGATCCCCTTTGATCTCCGCTCCGGGAACACCCCTTCGGCGACCGATTTCACTTCCTCAACCGAATAGAACGCTTTAGGGTGGAACTCCTTGATGATACCGACAACATGGGCGAGATCCTTTCGCTTGATGATCGTAAAGACCATCTTCACCGGGCCGGTCCCGCCTTCACCATCGATGCTCGTGACACCGTAGTCATGGGCCCGGAGGTATTGCATCAAAAGAGAGGGATCTTCCTTGGTGATGATCCGTACGCTGGTAAGGCCAAGCGATAGTTTCTCCTCGATTGCCATCCCGACAAAGGTCCCGGTCGCAAATCCTGCGCCATAGGCAATGTAACAGACAGCGTTTGTCAGGTTGTTCATGACCTGGCCGATGGCGATAAGCCAGATAATCACTTCGAAAAAACCGATGAACGATGGGAGGTACTTGATCCCCTTCGACATGAAGATAACCCGGATCGTGTCCAGGCTCATGTCGCAGATACGCGCACAAAAGATCAGGAGAGGTACGATAACAAAGGTGAAGAGTTCGGGTGAAATGATCGATGCACTCATGAAGGCCACTATCCCGTTTTTAAGGATTTCCCGGTTTGTGTATTCGGATGCCTGATATTATAGTCCTTATCCGGCATCAATGATTTCCCCCGGCTCTCCAATAGTTTCCCGTACCGGGCCGGTTGTGGGCCGGTACTGCCTGGTGCAGCGGGGGATCACTCCTGACCAAAAACGAAGGTCATGGGTGCAATCAACACTTTTTTAAGGACAGAGACAGTAAAAAGAGCACACAGTGAACAGTACGGCAGATGAATGACCGATGCTCCCCAACCATGCATACCTGTCCCTTGTAATTCCTCCGCAGGATCGTATCCTGCTTGCAATAGCCCTTCTCTGTATTGCTGCCGTGCTCGCTTATTTTCTGGTAAAAGCCCTGCTGTTTTCTGCGGAGCGGGAATCCGGCCTGTAGATCAGGTCTGACGGACGGTACCCCGGAAAAGAGGGGGCCAGAAGAGGTCTGTCCACACCTAGGTGAGGTAATCCCGGAGTTTATGCGCGAGAGCCATTTTTTTCCGGATCGTATCTTCCTTTTCAGTCCTGATTTGATCGATAATTTCAGCAATGGGCCGGGACAGTCTGACGACATTCTGTGGCCGGCCGATCAATTCTGATTTGACAAGCCTGCTCGCGATCCATCCCTGCTCTCTGAGGTACTGCATCGCAATGCTGACTTCCGGCTGGCGGAGATCGGCCCCCCGCTCGATGTCGCGGGAGGTAGCTTCGGGTGTGTTCCCGAGAAATACCAGTACTTTTGCCACGGTCCGGGGAACCCCAATCCCGATCAGGATACGGGTGAACTCATCTTCCTTCTCGGTAAAATACTGTACCTTCCTGCCTGCCAGGATCTCCCCCTCCGCCAGCCAATATGTAATTCAGATTTTACATTTAGGGTGCTATAATGATTGTGATGGCAGGAGGGTAACGATACCATGCCTGTTTTTTTACAGGAGGTTAAATCATGCGGACAATCTTAACCTGGATCTTGTCACCGGTTTTTTTTATCTCCACGTTGATCTGCTTGTCATTATACGAGATCTTATGCACGCCATATTTACCAGATGCAATAATTCTCTGGAGTTTTACCATATCCGACCGGGGCATCCGCCGGAAATCATCATCTACAAAAACGACAGTTGCCATGAGTTCTCCCTGCAGGCATCCCGAAAACAGGGATGCATGGAATACCAACTATTTCACCGGGAAAGGTATCAACTTTCTTGAAGGGATCTTTTTTGGGCATTTAAAGGTCTTTTTTCAACCCGGTTTGTAGATTTAACGCGTATCTGCGATTCTTTGGGAGGAAACATTAAATATCGTATCCCTGCATATCCCTATATGATTTACTATGAGCAGGGAGAAGATTAAGGTTCCAAGTAACGTGTACGAAGAGCTGGTCGCTCTTGAGCGTGAGATTCATTTCACGCTGGACACCCAGGATACCGTGCGGCGTGCGGAAGACCGGGGATATATGGCGGCGGCAAACTGGATCCGGCAGAACGAGAATGCATACAAGGTCGGATTCTCATGGGGATTTGAACCCGAGGCTGCTGAATCGCACAGCATGATCCGGGATGTTCCCGAACGGGAAGAGCCGGTCCAGCGGAGGACAGTCTCCCACCCGCCGCCCATACAGGCCAGCCGACCCCAGCCCCAGCAAAGCCGGTCACCCATAAGAAAATCTTCATCCGGTTCGGGCAACGGGAATGGTATTATTGCAGGGATCAAAAACTGGATCAATAAATATTTTTGATCTTCACCCTTCATTTTTAGCGGCAGACGGTACACCGGTAGTTCCATAACAGGGGATGACTCTTTATTTTCAAGGGACATCTGGTGCGGGATGATACCACCATGCACCGGGGATGTCGAACACAACCGGGCTCAAACCCGCAAATCAGGCAAAAAGACTAATCTGAAGATACCGGGGAATACGTTCATTAAGAAGGTACGATCGTTATGGCACGCGAACTCAGCGAAAAGGATATTGCAATCTTAAAAAAACTTGCTCCTGAATGCGGGGACCTCACCTGTGGCGGATCGGGACACCAGTTCCACGCGATCCTGCCCCCGGTCTCCAACCATTTTGCAGAAAGCGCCGAGGATTTCACCGGGAGGATCAGCAAACTTTCCGATGAAGAGTTAGCATACATAACTGAAAAGATCCTCACCGGAGAAGAAGGGCTCGGGTGTGTGGAGGTCGAGGACGCGGAAGCGCTCGTGAAACTCATCCACGACCGGATCTCCCCGGAGATGGCAAAAAAAGTGATCGCGGCCTACGAATCCGGCGCTGAATGCGATCGCTGATCCCGCCACTGCAATCGATCCTGTCATGACCGATATCACCCCCCTGCTCCCGGCTTTGGACTCACCCACGGTAAGGACCCGACGCGATGCAGCTGCCCGGCTTGGCACCTCCGGCGACCCTGCCGCGGTAGCGCCGCTCATACAGGCGCTGACCGACACTCACCCGGCCGTCCGCCGGGAAGCAGCTCATGCGCTCGGGCGGCTGGATGACGACCGGGCGGTGCCGGGCCTCATCAACGCACTCGCCGATCCCGATCCCGACGTCAGGGCCGGTGCAATCGCTGCGCTCGGGAAAATGAAGGACCGGCGGGCGGTCATCCCGCTCGCCGGCTGCCTGAACGACCACGATGACCGGATCCGTACCGGGGCGGCGGAGGTACTGGGCAGGCTCGGGGATGGCAGGGCAGAAAGACCGCTCATGAAAGCAGCAGAGGATCCTTTCGAAGGCGTGCGGGAGGCTGCGGCCCGGGCCCTTTCCCGGATCCGAAAAAGGATGTAACACCGTGGCAGGGTGTGATCAGGCCCAACATTTTTTAATTCCTCACCATTTACTTACTGGTACCTGTTCAGGAGTTTAGACCATGACAGAAAATTTACCCCCGGCACCTTCGCCCGTCCAGCAGGCCGGTATCGAGTACATCATCAGGTTCTTCGCTCTCGTCCCGATGGCGCTCTACATGATCGTCGCTGCACTACTCACGATCATCGCGGTCTTCTCGGTCTACGATGCGGCGCAGCAGATCGTCGACATGATTGTCACGCACGATTTTACCAACGGCCTCCTCCTCATGAATGTGATCAACTCCCTGCTTCTCACGATCACCATTATCGTGCTCTTTGAGACGGTCACGGTCTATTTCCGGACCAAGCACGTCGAGGTGCGGGCACTTCTCATCGCCGGCCTCACGGGTATGGTCAGGCACATCCTGATCTTCAACGTATCGAGCACCAACGATGTATATATGATGTTTGCCGCCGTGGCCCTGCTCGCGGTTCTTATCGCCGGCATTGTCCTTGTAAAAAGCGAAGTGACGGCATCCCCGGTCTGATTTTTTTATCTGCACCATTTACACCCACTACCACTTTTTGTTCCATCACGAGGATTTTATGGATGCGCCGTCTACTGATGGATACAGGAGAGATCTGATGCCCGTCATCATCGAAGCCGACGACCTGACCAAGACCTACAACGATACGGTTGCCGTCAGCCACATCAGGTTTGAGGTGAACAAAGGCGAGATCTTCGGCTTCCTCGGGCCAAACGGTGCAGGAAAGACTACCACCATGCGGATGATCGAGTGCATCTCGCCCCGAACTTCGGGTACACTCCTCGTGTTCGGCATGGATCCCGACAAGAGACCGGCCGATATCAAAGAGCAGATAGGTGTCGTCCCGCAGGAAACGAATCTCGATCCGGACTTCACGTGCGTGGGAAACCTGCTCACCTATGCCCGGTACTTCGATATCCCCCCGGCTGAAGCAGAGAAAAGGGCCGGGAACCTGCTTGCGTTTGTGGCGCTCACCGAGAAGCGTGATACCGCCATTGACAAGATTTCCGGGGGCATGAAACGCCGGCTCATCCTTGCCCGGGCGCTCATCAACAACCCCGGACTACTCATCCTGGATGAGCCGACCATCGGCCTCGACCCGCAGGCACGCCACCTGATATGGGAGCGCCTCCGGCTTCTCAGGGCGCAGGGCAACACTATCGTTCTTACCACCCATTACCTCGATGAGGCGGCCCGGCTCTGTGACCGGCTTGTGATCATGGACCACGGTACGTTCCTTGTCGAAGGAACACCCGCCGATCTTGTCCGCGAACAGGTAGGAAGTGAGATCATCGAGATGGACAACACGCCCGAAGTGATCGCCTGCCTTGAAGATCTTGGCGTGCCCTACGAAATCCTCGGCGACCAGGTGCAGGTGGCGACAGACGCGTCCCGGGAGCTCGCAAAGACCCTGCTCGACCGGTGCAAAAAAAGCAGGGTGAGCACCCGGCCGGCAACGCTCGAAGACGTATTCCTGAAACTGACCGGGAGGACGCTCCGGGAGTAACATGCCGTCCATCTGGTCGTTCCCCCGTATCACCCGTCGCGCAGGAAAGGTCTGGCAGCGCAACCTCGAGGTCTTTTTAAAGACCTGGAAGGTGAACTTCTTTCCGCCGTTTATCGAGGCACTCCTCTACCTCTCCGCCATCGGCCTTGGGATCGGGACGTACGTGGGCGCAATAGATGGTGTGCCGTACATTACCTACATCGCACCGGCCATCCTTGCGATCTCGGTGATGAACTCCGCATTCTTCGAGTGCACGTACGGTTCCTACGTGCGGATGTACTACCAGAAGAGTTTTGATGCGATCATCGCGACGCCGCTCTCGATCGAGGACGTTATCGCAGGAGAAATTCTCTGGGGCGCGACCCGGAGCGTGATCTCGGTTGCCGTCATGCTGCCGGTGCTCGTTGCATTCAAGGTCATCTCGCTTCCCTTCTCCCTCTTTGCCATCCCGCTCGCGTTCCTTGGAGGGCTCATGTTTGCGGGCCTCGCGATGTGCTTTACCGCGATCACGCCGAGCATCGACACGCTCAACTACCCTTCGTTCCTGCTCATTACACCCATGATGCTCTTTTCGGGCACCTTCTTTCCCCTTTCGGTTCTCCCCGTGATCTTCCAGGATATCGCTCTTGCAGTATTCCCGCTTACGCACATTGTGGCGCTCATGCGGATGGCGACGCTCCCCTCGGCAAGCGCATTACTGCCGCTGCATATCGCGTGGATACTTGCCGCTACCGTAATCTTCTGCGTAATCTCGATCAACCTGATGAGACGCAGGCTGATCGTGTGATAGTCAGATGCCCTAAAAATTACCGGAACCCAATCTGTTCCTTCGGTCGCCGGGCGGGGGAATACTGCTGCCAGAGGGGATCTGAGGTGACGGTCGCTCCATCAGGAGGATTCTCCACCGGCGGCACTGAATGGCCGGCCTCCCTGATGGTGCGGAGCGCATCGTCAAGCAGGACCACCTCCCGTTCGACATCGGCAAGAGGGAAATCACGGCGCAGTTCCAGCAGGAGGATCGCGATCTCGTCCCTGATGGAGAGATCTGCGCTTCCCCCTGAACCGCACATGCCCAGCTCGTGGTAGCAGAGCAGTGTCCGGTACGCTTCCACGTACGCGGACAGGTCACGGAAGAGTTCTTCGCGGAAGGTCCGGCCCCCCTGATGTTCGAGAGATTCCAGATCCCGGGTGATGCGGTCGTACTCTGCCAGGGATCCCTTAAATGCGGCGTTGCCCCCAAACGAGGCCAGAACATCACGCAGGGGATACTGTTCGAAATACGGCGCGCCGGCCCGGTACCTTCCGAAACTGCTTCGCTTAGGGGCGTGATCGCGGGTCTCCTGCACGGCCGTGTCGTACCGGTGCAAGCAGTGCCTGATAGCGTCGGTGGTTGTTGTGTCCATGGGATTACCTGCGGATGTATCGGTAAAGCGGGAAATGGATAAATAAAAAACTGCTCCAGATATTGCCGGTTTTTCCTTAAATATGTTGATTCCCCCGGCACTCTCCCGGAACGTAAGCACAAAAAATATCCGGGAGCCGCACCCGACGGTGACGACCGCACAACAAAAAGGCTACTACCTGGCCCGGCGTACAGTAAACGGATCCATGAAAAGTCTGCGCCAGTTTGTCTTTTTCTTCCTGCTCTCCTGTACAGGACTGCTCTGGGCAGCGTTTCTGCTCTTTGACAGCAGCTGGTTTTGGCCAGGGCTCGCGATGATCGGCCTTATTCCTGCAACAAACGTGATCGTGCTCATCATCTGGCTGAGAAGTTAGGTTCTGGTCCCGGTGATCCGGAGCACGAAGAGCTCCTCGTCCTCCACGGTCTGCTGCCGTACCACTTCTGCAGAAAAACTGTGGCCCTCAAAAAGATCCCTGACTTCGGAAAGCCCGGTGAGCGAGGAGATCAAAATGAGGATCCTGCCCCCCGGGGCGAGTACATTGCCGACAGATACGGCAAACCGCCCAATCACCGCCCGCCCGGTGGTACCGCCGTCCAGCGCATACTCCAGCCAGTCATCGATGCGTTCATCCGGCTGTGTCGGGAGGTACGGCGGATTGAAAATGATCAGGTCAAATGTGCCCCTGATGCCTGAAAAAAGATCGCTGCGTACCACATCCAGTCCTTTCCCGCGTGCGCAAAAGACCGCGTGGGGGTTGATATCAGTCGCCACGATATCGCAGTCCTGCACCAGTGCCACAGCGATGCTCCCTGAACCGGTGCCGATCTCCAGCACCCGGTCCCCGGGTTTTACCTCGGCCTGTGCTGCGGCAAGAAGCAGGAATGTGTCGGCCTCGGGCTGGTACACCTGCGCAGGATCGTAAGGCATGACACAAAAATAGGGCGGGAGGGATGAAAAGGGATCGCCCGCACTTCGGACATCTCCCGTTCCACGTACAAAACAATATCATCGGGCAGGTGGAAACGAAGATCAAATGAACAGCATAATAATCAAATGGCTGGTCGATCTTGCACTGGGCATCACCTTTTTTGTTTGTTTTATCACCGGGCTTTTGAAATACACGGTACTGCTGCAGGTAACCGGGCTCAGTGAAGTGCTCCTTCCCTCTGCATTTATCTCAGATCTCCATGACTGGTCCGGTATTGTCCTCGGTCTCCTCGTCTTCCTCCACCTGTACCTGAACCGCCAGTGGATCATCACCATGACGCGGAAAATACTTGCCAATACCCCAAAGGATCCCTGAATGCCGGCATAAAGTCAACCGGTAGTTCGGGAAAACGATGAGGTCTGGAAAAAAACTCTGGTTCGGGGTCCCTGAATTCCGGTGCTCCGCTGTTCCCGGTTCTGTTGTAAAAATTCTGATTTGCGCTTACTGAGCCGGTTCAGTCACGTGCCGGTTTCGTCTCTCTTACGGCGCATTTACGCTTTTTATTACCGGATTTTACCCTCATTTGGAAGCAGTCCTGACTAAAGTTCCGCAGAGATCTACGCTCTTCATTTCCGGGTTACCATAAACCTACCGGTAATTTATACGGGGAAAGATAGCGTTTTGCCTGAAAGTTTACACCCAATAGAGGAAATAGCGGAAGGATAATGCCTGTTTCGGGTTTTTGTCTGAAATTTCGGTAGTGTAAGAACGAATCCTGAATAAATCCTGGGGCTCTGCGAACCATAGTCACTGACCCGCAGCAGGGCTTCCTGCCGGGGAGACAGATCTCATCATCCATGCCTCAAAACTCCAGTCCAAAAGAGAAAAACGTCTCACAAAGGGACCCATTTGCAACAAGTTACATCGGGAAAAAGATGATGGGGAGAGTATCTCACTCGAAATTTGCCATCGTCGCAAAATCTTCCAGATACAGTTCTTCTGGCCGGCTCTGGAGGATTTCACCGGGAAGTGCGTCAATAAGCCGTTCCGCCCATTCGCGGTCAAGGATTCCCGAAGAGCCCCGAAGACCGTTCCGCACCGTCTTTCGCCGGTGGGTGAAAAGGGCCCGCACCACATTTGCATACCGTTTTTTGTCGCTGACCCCGAAGATCGGCGGACGGGGAACAATCTTCACGACCATCGAGTGCACCTGAGGTTTTGGCGAGAAACAGGTGGGCGGGAGCGTGAAGCATCGCTGGACGGTCGCATAGGTCTGGATCATGATCGAAAGCCGACCGCAGTCCTTCGTACCTGCCGGGGCAACCATACGCTCGGCAAACTCCTGCTGGAACATCAGCACCGCCACCGTAAAGCCGATATCGAGAAGCCGAAAGGTAATCTTCGATGAGACTGAGTACGGGAGGTTGGAGACCACCATCTCAAACGGGGGGAGCTCGCACCGGGTCGCGTCCCCGTGCGTTACCGTGAGCGCTCCCTTCTGAATCTCGTCAGAAAAAAGATCGGCAAGCTCTTCACAGAGCTGCCCGTCCAGTTCCACCGCATGGACAATGGCGCCCCGGTCAAGCAGGGCCCGGGTCAGCGCCCCGTTCCCCGGCCCGACCTCAAGGACGATCTTTCCCTTCACGTCCTCAAGATCCGCGATCCGGTTTATCGCGTTTTTGTCGATAAGAAAATGCTGGTCGTGACGGGCTTTCATTTCGTGGTAAAGAGATGGTACTTGACGTCCTTGTCCTGCAGTTCTTCAAGAATCCGCGCCTGGATCATCTTCTCCGGGTGAGGGATCGACTTGATCCGGGTCGAAATATCAGCAAAACTCTCAAAGGGCTTCCTGTTTCGGGACTCGAGAATCTCCCACATCAATTTCTTCCCGATGCCAGGCAGGAGGTGCAGCATGTGGAGTTTGGGCGTGATCGAGATCGCCTTGTTAAAGAACGTGACAAAATCAACTTCCCGCTCTTTGACAACCTGCTCGACCATGAACGGCAGTTCGCCTTTTGCCGTGGGCGTCAAATCGTCGTAGCTGATCCGGCGCTTCACGCGTTCGATCTTGTCTCTCTCGGAGTCGCCGATATAGACCTTATCGTGGAGGTTGATGACGATGCCGGGTTTGGGGATCAGTTCCAGTAACTTGAACTGCTCAAGCCCCATTGCCTGTACAACAGGTTCGCGCTTAAACTGGGGCCGCGGATCGTCGGCATGCCCCTTCATGAGCACATCCAGTACGATCGCGTTGATCTCTTTTTTCTCGGCCTTCATGAGTGAACACCTCTAGAAGTGTGCCATGACAAGGTCGATAATAGAATCAATCTCTGCGGGATCGAGCGTGTACCGCTCTTTCGCAAAGATCGCCCGCACTTCGTCCCGGCTCTTGGGCATGATATTTGCGATACGGTAGGCGATCTCCGGCTTCATCTTCTCGAGCTTGAGAAGCTTGTCCACGAGTTCCTTGGATTTCTCGGGTGTGGTCTTCGCAAGCTGATTGGCATGTTCCATACACCGCCTGAACTCATAGGACATCTCCTTCTCGGCAGCGATCCTCTCTGATTCCACGCCCAAAAGAACCGCGCGGAGTTCAGGGAGCGTAACCTTTTCTTCGCTAATAATACCCTTCACTTTCATGCCAATCACCTGACAAATGAGTTTACTTTTGTGCTTTTAGATGTTGCGGTCGCGCAATGACCGTCTTTTCCGCATTGCCGTCATGAATGGTAAGCATCCATGCACGGCCGCGCTTGCCAATCACGGTACCCGTGAGCCCGTGGAAACGGCGGTGCGGCATCCCTTTCTGGACACTGGAGTTCACCACGATGTGAACCTTGTCGCCGACCTCAAACTTCTGGATAACGGAGGTGACCGGCGGCAGACCGCGCTGTCTTAATTCTTTCTTGAATTTATACCGTGTTTTCTTTCTGGGTCCATTGTGGTGTGCCATTGTTAATCTCCCTCCTTTGGTCCTTCTACTTGCACGACATCAAGACTGGTGACGTGCACCGATCGTTGCAGGATCTCGGCAAGACTCGGGATGGTCCTACCCTGATCGCCGGATATGAGTTCCTTGATGTAGAGGCCGGCTTCGCCCAGGACTTCAAGGACGAACTTTCCGTCCTGCTCCCCCACATACTCAACATCCAGGACTTTACGCTCCCGGATCTTATCTGCTCTCCGGTGGGCGACCCGTACGGGCGTGCGCTGCTGTATTGTGACGCCCTTTAAGGCTTTCAGGGCATTTGCGAGTTCTTCCGCAGATACTAGCCCTTCAACCTCAACCAGGATCCTGTATTTTTTATGCGCTTTACTTGATTTAAGAGTTTCCACATCCGCACGGTCGCTCCAGTGCGAAAGGGCAACCGAAACCCGTCCATCTGCAGTCCGGTTGATCTCCGCTTCAAGGGCAGCAAGGTCCATGGTGCGCTTTCTGGGGGCGATGACTTCAAGGATAAACGGCCTGCCAGTCCCCACACAGCGTGCATCGATATCTTCCCTGCCGGCCCCGTGCAGCACTGCATCCTCCGCGTCGAATGCCTCAATGACCGGCCTGCCGATCAGCTCTTCTACCGAGTCCAGGTACTGCTTGCCGGTATAGTTGCACTTTTCGCAGCCGGCCCCTTTGCAGGCCCGGCAGTTCCAGTGGGTCTGCGGGATACCGCGCTCAAATTTCTGGTACCTGCCATAGAACAGGATCGAACTGATCTGGATATCGACCGTACCGGTCGCCGGGTCGAGCAGGGCGGTGATATCAGGTCTTTTGAAGTCCACGGTCTTTCCAGTGAGCGCCAAAACCGCTTTTCCCACCTCCCGGTTCACCTCGGACTTGAACGGTTCGGGCTCGCCAAGGGAGAGATCGCTCCAGACCATCTCCTCGTTTTCCGCGACCAGCGGCGGGACCCGGCAGCCGACAAGGAATGTCGAGTACTCGAACCCCTCCATCGCAGCAACCACTTTGTGTGCCCATTCGGGCACAGCATCAAAGAAGTTGCCGCAGATCCAGCAGGTGCCCGAGAACCGCTCGTAAGGCTGGTTTAAGGCCAGTGCCCGTGCAATCCTGAGCCCCCGGCCCCGTTCATCATCAGAAAGACCATGCGAGCGCTTGCCAAAGAATCGCCCGAGGCAGTGATCGCAACAGTCCCCATAGGTGAGAATCTTTTCGACCTGTTCGTTTATTTCCATCCGTTTTTCCTCCGATCAATCTCATTTGAGATGACCGTAATCGTGTGATCGGCATGCAGGCAGACCGGCCCGACCGAGTACCGCAGAGCGTCCTTCACGAGAGCCTCCTCGGGGTCTGTAAAGTTCTGGTGATCCGATAGCAGAAATGCATCCGGGACGGCCGGAACCGTGCGGATATCGGTGCCTCTCTCGTCAAGCACCGCAAATGCGTGCTCCGCAAACAGGCGCTCAAGGCCGCCGTTTCTCACGTACACACCGGGGGACGCTTCGCGGAACTCACTTCCGCAGGGAGTGGAAAGCGCCTTTTTGACGAGTGCACCGGCACTCCGTTCATCGGGAGAGAGCGACCGTATCTCGTTCCCCTTGAAATGGAGGGTCTTTGCTGTTTTCGGCCCGCCAAGGAGGACAAGGTAACAGTCCACGTCCCGGCGCAGGTCGTGCGAGAGAAACAGCGATGCGTTCACGCACCGGCAGAGCACATCCATGCGCCCTGCCCCGGGGAGATCGTTTAAGGAAAAATCCCCGTCAGTACGGGCAAGATGCCCGACAATAGCAAACGAGGTCATTTCACTGCATTCCGGAGAAGCGTTTCATCAGGCGCTGCATGTTGAATTTCCCGCCGCCACCTGCACCCCGCAGCCCCTTGAGGGTCTTGTGCATCATCTTGTAGTATTTTAAGAGTTCCCGCACTTCCTCGGGGGTGCCGCCGGCGCCCCGGGCAATCCGCTGCATCCGGGAGCTGTTAATGAGGCCGGGATCGTCAAGTTCCTTTGGCGTCATCGAGTCCATGAGGATCCGGTACCGCACCATCTTGGTGCTCGTGACATCGTAGACCCCCTCGGGAAGCTGCATGTTTCCCATCGGGAGCATGCTCATGATCTGCTTCAAGGGGCCCATCTTGTTGAGGGCTTCGAGCTGCTTGTACATGTCGCGGAGAGTGAAGTGACCCTTCATCATCGCTTCCATGTCCACCTCTTCCGCCATCTGGGCTTCCTGGACTTTCTCATAGAGCGCCTGGAGATCACCCATCCCGAGGAGCCGTGAGATAAAGCCGTTCGCATCGAAGCGTTCGAGATTCTCGATAGTCTCCCCGGCACCGATAAAGACAATACCGCTCTTGGTCTCGGCAACGGCAGAGAGGGCGCCGCCGCCTTTTGCAGTGCCGTCCATCTTGGTGATGATCACGCCGTCTATCCCGATCGCTTCATGGAACCGGCGTGCCTGTTCGCTTGCCTGCTGGCCAAGCGCGGCGTCGATCACGAGCCAGCGGTGGGTGGCTTTGGTGATCGCGTTGAGGTCGATTATCTCCTGGATGAGATCCGGCTCCAGAGCGTGGCGTCCCTGGGTATCGACGATGATCACTTCGAGGTCCTTTATTGCAACAAGTCCCTCTCTGACAATCTTCCTTGCATCGGTAGCCTTCGGGTCGCCGAAGCAGGGGACGTTGATCTTCGCACAGAGCGTCGAGAGCTGGCCGTAGGCACCGGGCCGGAAGGTATCGGCACAGATCACGCCAACCTTCATGCCTTTTTTCTGGAAGTAGCGGGCGATCTTTGCCGTCGTCGTGGTCTTGCCGCTTCCCTGGAGGCCGGCCATCAGGATAACCTGTGGCTCGAGTTTTAAGTCAGCTGTTGCATAGACGAGCCGGACAAGTTCCTGGTAGACGATGCGGAGGACGTGTTCGCGGACATTGGTGTTTTTCGGCAGCTCTTCGTCAAGCGACCGGGTCCGGATCGCCTTCGAGAGATCCATGACGAGTTTGACATTCACATCCGCCGAGATGAGTGCACGCTGGAGGTTTTTGACCAGTTCATCGACTGCAGCGCGGTCGACGACGGCTTTGCCGGCAAGCTTTTTGAGCGCATCCTTGAGCGAGGAGGATAGCGTGTCCATCACGAGAAACCACTCCCAAGAAGTTCCTCAACGACGGCGCCGGGCTCGAATGGCATAATATCCTCGTATGCCTGCCCAGTGCCCAGGAAGAGCAGAGGTTTTCCGATGGTGTGGGCAATCGAGATCGCCGCCCCGCCCCGTGAGTCCATATCAGCCTTGGTGAGAACGATGGCATCGGCCCCTACCGTCCGGTCAAACTCCGCGGCCCGGACGACGGCATCGTTCCCTGCCACCGCTTCGTCAACGTAGATGATGAGATCCGGCTTCATCACACGCCGGATCTTGTCGAGCTGGCTCATAAGATTTGCCTTGGTGTGGAAACGGCCGGCAGTGTCCGCGAGCACCACATCAATCTTGTGGGAGACAGCGTATTGCACAGTATCAAAGAGCACCGCAGAGGGATCGGCGCCGGTCTGGTGCTCTATGATCTTGATGCCGAGCCGTTCAGCATGCACGCCGATCTGCTCGATGGCCCCGGCCCGGTAGGTGTCGCCGGCCCCGATCACAACCGAGAAGCCCTGATTCTTGAGATACGCGCCGATCTTTGCGACAGTCGTAGTCTTGCCGGTCCCGTTTACCCCGGTAAAGAGGATCTTGACCGGCCGGTCATGGCTCCGGATATAGGCGGGAAGGTCAAGACCTTTGCCGAGTACGTTTAAGAGGGCGGTTTTGAGAGCCCTCATAACAAGCGCATCGACCGATTCGCCGATCTTCCGGTGTTTCCCGACAAGGCCGGCTCGGATGTCTGCGATGATCGCATCGGCAACCGGCAGGGCAACGTCGCTTTCGAGCAGTGTCATCTCCAGTTCGTCGAGCGCCTCGGCAACATTTTTCTCAGAGACAATCAGTTCGCGGTCGATGACAAGGATCTTGACTTTTTCCGCAAGCGTCGGGTTCTTTTGCGGGGTTGCGGGAGGAGACAGAGGGGTTTGTTCAGCCGGCGCCGGTGATGCCGCTTCCGCTGCTGCACCGATGCTGCCGGCAAGCCGGTTCCGTGCGGCCTGCAAACGTTCCCTGAGACCCGAAAACATGGACGAGAGTTCTCCGGTTACTCTTCGTCGTTCTCTTCGTCGTCGTGTGCGTGGTTATGATTGTGACCGGCGTGGCTTTCCTGCGCTGCTGCCTGGGAATATCCCTGTTCGAGCCGTTTTGCGATCTCGTTCATCTGGTGTTTAAGTTTCTCCAGTGCCTCGGCGACCTTCTTCTGTGAGGCTTCCATCTCGGTGATCCGGTCCTTGAGGTACCCGACCGCGTCCGGGTTGGTTTTCTCCAGAATCACGTCGGAACCGATATTGAGAAGCACTTTTTCCGGTTCGAGGATCTTTGCCCGTAGGCTTACCCCGGCGCCGATCTGGAGGAGCACAGTGCCATCGTCAGAAGCCACGAGCGCTTCAAGCGCCTCGATCGCGGCAAGCGCCTCCATACGCCCGTTCTCCATAAGTTCGAGCTGGCCGGCAAAGACCTCGGCCTGCTGTCCGTATTCTTTTAAGTAGTACTGGAGTGTTTCAAATTCACGCTGGTCCATAGGTTGTGCTGCTGCCAAGATTTCTGCCTCCCAATATATATCGCGGGTAACTGGCTCTTTCTGATATGTTTGTCCGCAGGGAGCATAAATACATCATTGTAGACAGGCTTTCCGGCTCCCTGTACGATTGATTCTGGATGAATACCTCGTCCATAAGAACCACAATTCTCATCACATATGGGGAGTAACATGCCTGCATGAGCGATCCCAGTACGGGAAAAGCGCAGACCGGATTTTTCCTTCTGGTCTTCTCCATCTCTCTTGCCACATTCATGGCAGGCCTCGATGGCACGATTGTCAATATCGCCCTCCCAACCATCTCGGAGGCATTCCACGTTTCATCGACCACCGTGAGCTGGGTCGCCACCGCTTACCTGCTGGTGATGGCCGGCTGCGTACTGGTCTTCGGGAAGATCTCGGATATCATTGGGTTTAAAAGAGTGTTTCTTGCCGGGTTTGTCATCTTTACGCTCGGTTCGTTTGCCTGCGGGGCCCTGCCGGACCTGCTCAATTCCCTCAACGTGCTGATCGGCGCACGGATGCTCCAGGCGGTCGGCGGCGCGATGATCTCAGCAATCGCCCCGGCTATGGTCACGACCTATATCCCGATGGAACAGAAAGGAAAGGCGATGGGAATCGTGATGACACTCGCGGCTCTCGGGACGGCTCTCGGCCCGACCATCGGAGGCATCCTGACCCAGTACCTCTCGTGGCACTGGATCTTCTTCATCAACGTGCCGGTGGGGATCGGGGCGGTTATCCTCGGCGCAAAGGTGATCCCTGCATCGACAGGCCACGGGACGCTTGCCGGCTTTGACCGGACCGGCGCCATGCTCGTCTTTACGGGACTCGCCTCCCTGCTCTTTGTGGTCTCTGAAGGGGAGAGTATGGGGTGGACGTCCCCGGCCATCCTCGCCCTTGCCCTGCTCGCCATTGTCACGCTGGGCTGGTTTATCCTGCACGAGATCCGGCATACCGACCCGCTCCTCGAAATCCGGCTCTTTAAAAACAAGAATTTCCTTGCCATCAACCTCCTGCTCTCGCTGGTCTTTTTCAGTTTTGCCGGGATCAACTACCTCCTGCCGTTCTACTTAAAATACGTCCGCGCCTGCGACACCTCCACCGCCGGTCTCATCATGACCTCACTTTCAGTCGCGATGATGGCTGCCGGCATCCTTGCCGGTATGCTCTTTAACCGGATAGGTCCAAAGCAGCTCTGCATCGCCGCCGGGGTCATGCTGACTGCCGGGTATTTCCTGATAATAAGGCTCCGTCCTGACACACCGATCCCGTACGTGGTGCTCTGCCTTGCGCTCATCGGCTTTGGCCTCGGCCTTATCATCACGCCTGCTTCGAACATGATCATGAACTCGGTGGCAAAGACAAAGCAGGGCATGATATCGAGCCTCACGGCTCTCGAACGGTTCGTACCTCTTACCCTCGGGATCGCGATGTTCAACCTGATCTTTTTGTGGGGGGTCAGCACGATTGCGGCAAACCACGCTGTGACCTCCGAGTCGCCCGTCAATTTGCAGCTGCCGGTGATTTCGGCAGGCTTTGACCTTGCGTTCCTCGGGTCGTTCATCCTTGGAATCGTCATTCTTATTCTTGCACTGGTAATCCGGCAGGAGATCCACCCGGATTACAAGGATGATACCGGAGGGAACCGGCCGGGAATGATCTGAAAACGGGGATTCCTACGACCGTTTGTGCAGGTCAGGCACCTGCGTGGCGAGCACATTTACCTTATCAAAACCGATGAGCAGGCGGGAGGACAATATCGGTTGTCCCTGTGTGTTGGTGGCTGCTGGGACAGGGATAACCGGTGGAAGACCCAACCGGCTTTCCTTTCACCCCACCGGCAGCGGCATCTTCGTCGCTTCCATATTCTGTTCCATCTCGAGGATATCAGCTAAATGAGCCTTTGTCGAAGGCCCTTTGGGCACCGCCTTGCAGCCGGTCGCCCTGCTTGTGGATTCATCGTAGGTCCCAATCTCCCGGGCGAGTACAATCGCATCCGCTTTGTCGAAGCCGATGAGCGGGCGGTAGACCGGGATCGTGGCCGCATCGGAAAGGACAACAAGGTTGTCGAGGGTCTGGCTTGCGACCTGCCCGAGTGACTCACCGCTCACGATCCCCTTTGCCCCAACCTCCTGTGCGACCTTCTCGGCAATCCGGTACATCCTGCGCTTGCAGAAGATGCAGGTGTACTTCTCCTGCCGGTTCCTGATCAGTTCCTTTTTCGCCGCTGCAAGGTACGGGTCGTGGATCACCCGGATCTGGATATCCGGCTGGTACTGGCGCAGCACCTCCACCACCCGCTCAGCCCGGGCAAGCACCGTCTCGTCAAGGAAGGTGTCGAGCGCAACAAAGATCGGGACGATTTTGCAGCCCCGCTTCATCATCATCCACGCCGCGACGGGAGAGTCAATGCCTCCCGAAACGAGCGCAACGAGAGTCCCCTCGACCCCGAGCGGGAGGCCTCCGACGCCTTTTATCACGGTGTCGTAGAGGTAGCACTCGTCCTGCCGGATCTCCACGTGGATCTCCTTGTCGGGAGCGGCAAGGTTCACTTTCAGGTGCGGGAACGCCCTCCTCACGAGATCGCCCAATTCGATTGCCTTGTCATTCGAGGAAAAGCCGTGCTTTCCCACCCGTTTTATCCGCAGGGCAAATGTCTTTACCGTGGGAAGGCCGTGGGTCTGGCCGTATTCGATGAGCGCAGTTTCGAGAGGTACTTCGTGGGGCACATGCTCAACCTCCGAGAACGAGACGATCCCGAAGACGTGCCGGAGTTTTGCGGGGTCAACATCGCCGTTGAGCCAGATCCTGCCCCGCTCGCTCTGGATCTTCAACTCCGGCATCAGCTGCCGGATGTTGTTCATCAGGACACGTTCCCACTGCCGGCGCACCGGATCCGATTTTAAAAATATCTCCGAATACCTGACCAGCCATTTCTTCGACATCGAATTTCACCTTGTTTTACCGATAACCGGCCTGTTTTTTCGTCTTTGCCGTTTTCCGGACTCGTTCAACTTCTTCTTTTCCCTCGATACGCAGGAGATAGGTCCCGTGGCAGGGCTTTGTGTAGGGAAACGTGATCTTCGTCCCCTCTTCGATCCCAAGCACAATTGGAGGGAGACCTATGATGTACTCGTCGAAGAGCTTGTAGCCCGGTTCCACGTACCAGACTTCGGCGTAGTTCTTCTCCACGTACTCCCGGCACTCCTTAAAAGAAGCGCCCAGCGGGAGGATCTTCTCGTACTTCAGGTTCTCGATACAGCCCATCCAAGCACCTTGTTGATCTTCGCCTTGAGCTGCGCCGGGTTGTGCACCGCTTTTTCTGTGATTGTCTCGCAGGGGAAATTGATCTCCGCTGCGAGCGGTTCGGGGTCTTTCCCGAAGACGACAACAATAAACCGGCTCCCCGTGAGCAGGTGGCGCAGGGTCGCCGCATACGCAATGGCCGCGTCGTTATGCGCAAAAACGATGCAGAGTGTGCAGTCCCGTTTTTTCTCGACGATCTCCGCGATGCACATCTCCAGCACGAGCGTCTTTGTGATGTAGACACCTTTCGGGTCCGAGACTTTCAGGAGGCCGAGCACCGAGGGGTTCCCGGTGACGAGTACGTCCGCACCCCGGTCGCGGAGGCCGGATGTAACGTAGAGTGCAAGCGCCTGCTGCACCGGCACCTCCGGGCAGCCGAGCACGATAATGGCCTTTTCTGGCAGTGCCACCGGATCGGTCACGGGTTCTGCCTCCCGACAAGGGTGCTGATTGCATCGCTCGTGATAAGCCCGATCACGTGCTGATCGGAATCGACGACCGGGAGCGCCGAGATCGAATGGGCCTCCATCTTCTGGGCCGCATCTTCCACGGGTTCGTTCTCGGTGGTCGTGACCACGTCCCGGCTCATGATCTCGTCGAGCCAGAGGAAGTTGGACGCGACCGCCTTTGCGATATCCCACGAGGTCACAATCCCCACCAGTTCGCCGCCGTTTGCGGCAAGCACCGGCAGGTGGTTGACACCGCACCGGATCATCCTCCGTGCGGCGACCGCGATCGTGGTACCTTCCTCGATACATTCGACGTCTCGGGCCATCACGTCACCGACGACCGTGTGCGACAGGAACTTGGTGATCAGGTAATTGAGCTGTCCTGATTCGAGCAGGAACGCGTCGTGGCCGTAGTTGGAGCGGATCTCGCAGTAGTGCACCTCGCGCTCGTTTGCGGTCAGCGCCGTTACGATCTCCTGCGACTGGTAGGGCGGGTAGAGCCAGTCCGAAGAGACGGAGATGACAAAGAACGACGCTTTTGCCGGGGCAAGCCCGGTCGAGAGCGACCCTTCTTTTGTCAGGTCGAAGTAATCGATCGCTTTCGTGATGTAGAGGTACGAGTTTGCATCGAACCTTTTCGTGAAGGTATCTCCTTGGTGGTGGAGGTAACTCTCGATGGCAAACTCTGTCGAGAAATCAAATCCGACCTTATCCTTTCCTTGGAGCGCCCTCCCGAACTTCGTATGCATCGATTCATCAGAGAGGTACGTGATGTGGCCGACCATCCGGGCGAGTGCGAGGCCGTGCGTGGGAAGCCGTTTCCCGTAGTAGTCGCCTTTGTTCCAGTCAGGATCGGAGATGATCGCTTTCCTGCCGACCTCGTTAAAGGCGATCTGCTGGGGTGTCGAGTAGCCGGTCGTGGCGATCACGATCGCCTTTTTTATCATGTTCGGGTACGAGACCGACCACTGGAGTGCCTGCATCCCTCCCATCGATCCGCCGGCAACCGCGTAGAGTTCGGGAATGCCGAGATGATCGAGAAGAAGTTTCTGGGCATTGACCATGTCGGGGACAGTAACAACCGGAAAAGTCGCGCCATAGGGTTTGCCGGTATCAGGGTTTATGGAGGACGGGCCGGTCGAGCCCTTACACCCCCCGAGAACATTACTACAGATCACAAAATAGCGATCCGTATCAAATGCCTTACCGGGCCCGACAACCGTGTCCCACCAGCCGGGTTTGTCGTCCCCTTCGTGGAACCCGGCAATGTGGGCGTCGCCCGACAGGGCATGGCAGATAAGGATCGCGTTGCTCTTCTCTTTGTTTAATTTGCCATAGGTCTCGCAGGCGATCGTCACCTGATGAAGAACCGCACCGCTCTCTAAGGTGAGGGGACCGGGAAGGTCCACCAGTTCTGTCCTGACGATGCCTAGCGAGCCTCGGAGCATACTCATACTCTAGACTTGGGCTAGGGCCTGATTAAGATCTTCGATGATATCTTCAATGTCCTCTGTTCCTATAGAGAGCCTGACAAAGTCGGGGGTAACACCGGTCTTAGCCTGTTCCTCAACGGTGAGCTGCTGGTGGGTGGTGCTTGCCGGGTGGATCACAAGGCTCTTTGAGTCGCCGATATTTGCAAGGTCGCTGAAGAGCTTCAAGGAGTCGATGAACTTCCTGCTTGCCGTTTCTCCACCCTTGATGCCGACGCCGACAAGCGGCCCAAAGCCGCCATGGAGGTACTTCTGGGCCAGTTTGTGGTTAGGGTCATCCGACAGGCCCGGATACGTTACCCACGCGACCTTCGGGTGTTTCTTGAGGAACTGTGCAACAGCAAGTGCATTCTCTGAGTGCCGGGGCACCCGCAGGTGGAGGGTTTCAAGGCCGATCAGGAACTGCCACGCGTTGAATGGGCTTAAGACGGCGCCGGTATCCCTCATGAGTGAGACCCGGATCTTGAAGACGAACGCCACGTTCCCGAGGCCGGGGAAGTTCCCGAATGCATCCCAGTATTTCAGGCCGTGATAGCCGGGATCGGGCTCGGTGAACTCGGGGAACTTGCCATTGTTCCAGGCAAACTTCCCGGAATCGACAATAATGCCCCCGATGGAAGTCCCGTGTCCTCCGATATATTTCGTCGCCGAGTGGACGATGATGTCGACACCATGGTCAAACGGCCTGACAAGGCCGATACCGGTCGTGTTGTCAACGACAAACGGAATGCCGTTGTCATGGGCGATCTTTGCGATTGCGTCGAAATCGGGAGTGTCCAGTTTCGGGTTCCCTACGGTCTCGGCGTAGATGGCCCGGGTCTTGCCGGTGATCGCCTTTTCGAACTCCCCGGGTTTCTGCGAGTTCACGAATATGACGTGACGTCCCAGTTTCGGGAAGGTGTAGTGGAACAGTTCGTATGTGCCGCCATAAAGGTTGTCGGCCGATACGATCTCATCGCCCGGGCGCGTGATATTGAGGAGGGCGTAGGTGATCGCAGCCTGCCCGGATGCCGTCGCAATAGCCCCGCTGCCGCCTTCAATGGCTGTAATGCGCTTCTCGAATACATCCGTTGTCGGGTTCATGAGCCGGGTATAGATGTTCCCGAGTTCTTTCAGGCCAAAGAGGTTAGCCCCGTGCTCGGTGTTTCTGAATACATATGAGGTCGTCTGGTAGATCGGGACGGCACGCGACCCGGTTGTCGGGTCGGGGACCTGTCCGGCATGCAGGGCTACGGTGCCCAGTCTGAACTTTTTCTCAGTCATGGTAATTCTCCTGTTTTTTGTTTGTTTTTTTAGTTCTGGTCAGTTTGGTCGTCTGGCGTTTCTTTTCTTACAATGGATGCGGACTACACTTATCTGGCCGCTTTATCCACAGGAATCTGGTATTTCTCTGCAATTTCCGTAAACGCCTCCGCAAGGTAGTGGATCTTGTCCCAGGTCAGGCCGTAGGTGTTGAGTTTCCACGTCCGGGTCGCACCCGCGAATTCACCGACGATACCGCGTTTGGTCAGTTCGTCGGAGAAATAGAAGCCGCGACGCTTGTGGGTCTGTGCCACGACATCGAAGCTTCCGGTCGTGTCGATCTTGGTGAGCGAGTGCTTTCGTGGGTACTCGGAGAGCACCTTGCTCCCGTTGATCCGGAGCAGGGTGTCGATGAAGTAATTGGACTTCTTGACCTCTTCGTCCCAATGGAGCACCCGTTCTTTTACCGTGGGGAACGATGCCATCATCGACAGCAGGGTCCCGCCCATCAGCGTGCACCCGAGCAGTTCCACCTCCTTGATACCGAATTTGCGTTTGGTAAGGTCCCCGACCATTGCCGTGGTCCGGAGAGTTTTTGGGGCATATTCCTCGCGTATCGCAAGGACCCCGGACGGCGCCACCGATGCCATACTCTTGTGTCCGGAGCCGACGACAAAGTCAGCCCCGATCTTCTTGCCGTCGACCGGCTGGACACCGACCGTATAGGCACCGTTGTAGAGGAAGGGGATGTCGTACTGGTGGGCGACTTTCCCGATCCCGGTAATTTCGTGCTCGTTTGCATACTGGTAATCGAAGTGATCGATCATGACAAGCACCGGTAGTTTGCCGGTCTCGGCCTTGACATCCTCGATCTTCTGGGCGGTTGCGTCCGCGGTCACGATGTGCTTATCGTTTAGCGGGACTTCCCTGACCTGGCCGCCGGCATTTTCCACGGCGAGAAACTCCGTGTAGTGGGCAAGGGCCGAGACAATGACGCTGTCACCTTTGTTGACGAGCGTGTTTGCGACGGCCTGGAACCCGCGCCGGGCACCGGGGACGACCCGGGCCTGGTCCATGTTGAGCCATTTCGCGAGTTCGGTATGAAACTCGTCGATGCCGGGCCTTGAGATCTTGTCGAGACGGAACGGCTTGCGGCAGAAATCACAGGTGGAGTATCCGTCACCATACGATATGAGCGCCTTTCGTGCCTCCGCAGTCAACCGTCCCGCCGCCTGGATGGGGTGGATGTTGATATATTGTTCTTCGCGGGAACGGACATCGAGGGTCCCTGCGATCTTCGTTACCTTTGGGGTTCCGGTACCGGCCTCGAGGTCTGCAATGATGGCCTTGAGGTCTGAGACCTTTTTCGTGAACGCTGCCTCCTGCTCGGCGTTTAAACCGGTAGGAAGAGAGTCACGGAAGATCCCCCGGATCTCTTCAAGTTCGAAGAGTGCTTCAAATGTTTTCTGTACTCTGATACTCATGGGAACACCACGAAGCCAAGACCTGGAATCGAACCGGGATACACTGATCTGCAGTCAGTCGCGTAGCCTTTCCGCCATCCTGGCATTGTTCTCATTCACGATTGTGAATCTGACCATACTAGATAACAATCGTGAATATTTATACATTCTCTAATCGGCGGGTTTTTCCTGATCCAAATCTCCGTCGTAAACTGGTGTTTTTACCCGGAATATGTATGCCGGATAGAGATAATGCACGCGTGTGAATCATTCGCACCAGTAATCGGAATAAGGAATCTCTGGAATATTATATGTATCGCAAAAATACGATCTGCATCCCGGTCTTTTGCCGGGACGCAAAGGAGGTCTCCTGCCAGCAAAAATGATCACCTCCATACCTGCGGTTGCGGGTGGAAGGTGCCAGGGGAAAGGGCGTACCTCATATATCCTCGGGAATGTACCGTGGGTGTTCTTGTAAGGTACTGCCATCACATAGTCATAGCCCGGCCGGCCATGGCGGGACAACAGGAGTGTCCGAATCTGGCGAGCGTGCCGGTTATACTCTGTCTGTGCCGGTTGGTGCCGGAAACGGCCGAAAAGAGGAGTAATATCCCTCCAGGGATGCCCGAAGAGACGATGGCCTCTGCGGTACCCCGGTCGTTTCGTTCCGGCAGGTGTCCCTCGTGTGACTTTTCCACTAGGGTGGATGCCGTCAGGATCAGGGTAAGTACCCCGATGATGATGGTGAAAGTTGCGAGGTTTCTTCGTTGTGGTGCCATATTTTGTATTTCTTGTTCACGAAGGTGAACGGATATACTCTGGCGTGTTTTTATATGAACCCTGTAATGCCGTCAATTGTTGCTGCATCCCGTCAGAAAAGCACACATCGTCGGTAACTTCCTCCCTTATTACCCCGTGTAAGGCCGGATCTTCTGATATCTTCTCCTCTTCCCTTGGACAGATGAGGGCAGTAACCCCGGCTGTGGTGGCACTCCTCTCATATATACCGGTATTTTGCGGCAGATCGTGCCGCAGAGGTACTATTATTACTTATTACTACGCCACATTATGGAATTAACAATTGTGAACGGCTGTCGAATCATTCTTCGTGGTTCAGCCATGTGCGGATGCATACCGTTACAGGAAATTCTCCATGATCTCCGTTCTCTACGTAGACGACGATTCGGCTCTGCTGGATATCGGGAAGATTTTTCTTGAGAAAATGGGCAATTTCTCGGTCGAGACCTGCACGTCCGCACCCGAGGCGCTCAAACGTCTGGAACAGACGGCCTACAATGCCGTGCTCTCGGATTACGATATGCCGGTGATGAACGGTATAGAGTTCTTAAAGGCAGTTCGGGTGCAGTACCCCGCACTCCCTTTTATTATTTTTACCGGGCGGGGACGGGAGGACGTCGTGGTCGAGGCGATAAATAACGGCGTAGACTTCTACCTCCAGAAGGGGGGCGAACTAAAATCCCAGTTTGCCGAGCTGTCCCACAAACTCCGTATCGCGGTAGAACGCCGGCAATCCGGGGAGCGGATCCGGCACCTGGCCCGGCTGTATGCCGTGCTCTCCAGAACGAACGAAGCCGCTGTCAATCTCCGGAACATGAATGAGCTGCTCACGGAAGCATGCCGGATCGCGGTCACGGAAGGCGGGTTTATGATGGCATGGTGCGGGATGATCCGAAGGAACCGCACCCGTTTTGAAGCAGTCGCTCACTGCAGCTGCGCTGATACAGCGTCGGGTACGGCTGCCGAACCCGGGACCGATCTCCCGCTGGACATGGTTCCCACAAGTATGGCCATAAGAGAGAACCGGTATTATATCTGCGCCGATAACCGGACGGATTCCTGTGTCGCCCCGTGGAGGAACCAATTGCTCGCTTGTGGGTACCGTTCCAGTGCCGCATTCCCGATATGGATTGGCGATCATGTGATCGGTGTGATGACATTCCATGCTGCAGAGCCCAACTTCTTTTCCGAGGAGGAGGTCCAGCTCCTCGTGGAACTGACCGATAATCTCTCGTTTGCCCTTGAGATGATGGAGCAGGAAAAGAAACGTGAGGAGGTCGAGGAACTGCTCGGGATCACCCAGTTTGCCATAGATCGCGCTGTCGATGCTGCGTATCTTGTCAACAAGGACGGGCGGTTTTTGTATGTCAATACCAAAACGACCCGGGTTTTCGGTTACTCATATGATGAAATGCTCTCGATGAAACTCTCTGATATCGACAACCGTTTCCAGCCGCCGAAGTCAGGTTCATGGAAGGATCACCTCAACGATATCAGGACAAAAGGTGCGATGATTTTTGAGACCGGGCAGAAACGAAAAGACGGGGTGTTTGTTTTGGTACAGATCACCGCCCACCATCTGAATTATGCCGGAAAAGAGTATATCTGGGCGTTCCTGCGGGAGACCCCAAAAAAAGATATTTACTGATCCTTTTTGAGCCGGGCAAGGATTTTTGCCGTAGTCTCGAACCGGGGTTTTTCTTCCCTTTGCACGGTCTGGTAAAACTCGCAGTTGAGGCAGTTGCCGATCTTTGCGGCATAGGTTCCCTGCACTTTTCCCCCGCACATCGTGCCGCTGATCGCCCAGCAGGCACGGCCGGCATTTTTGCCGCTGTTGACGCCATCGGTCTGCGTCTCTGTCGATGCAGGGCATATGCCCAGCTCGGCGACCTTTGCCCCCCCGGGCTCACGCCCGCATTTCTTGAATTCCCAGCAGTTCTGTTTTGCCATGAATGGATCCTCCCTTACACCGTGGTCCGTGCATATCCAACCCGGGGAATCCGGTAAGGTGCGGAATACTTCATCGTGCCGCATCAAATACCTGACCTCCTCCCGGGTGCACGGTCGTTGTGGTTGCGGAACCGGTGGCATGCTCCTTGTTACCTGCATTATATGCCCGGTTTTTTCCGGGCAATCCTTACAAAGCCAGAACCCGGAATCGAACCGGGATACGCTGATCTGCAGTCAGCCGCGTAGCCTTTCCGCCATCCTGGCACCGGTTGTTCACTATTGTGACATCGACATACCAGTGTAGGTACGGGAATTATTTAAGAGATTATTTTTCGGCAAGATTTTCCTTTGGAACCGGCGGGGATTGGATCCAAGGGTGCGACAGACAACGGGACAGATCTCCCTGCCCAGCCACAGGATCAGAGATCCCGCTGGGGGGTGAGATCGCAACCTGTGCAGGGCAGGCACATGGTATGAGCCATGCGGACGTCCAGACCGTGACGTTCGAGCGCCGCCCGGTTGATCCGGGTCAGTTTTATGAGCCGGTAGGAGGAGGGGCGCTCGACCCGGATCTCTCCTTTTCTGAGCGGGTGCGGGGAGATCGGGCGCAGGTTGGGGATCACGCCCATCGCGGTGAGGGCCTCGACACCCTGCTCCACGCACTCGTCGGTTTCCCCAAGCCCGATGATGAAGTTCGAGGAGACCTTGTTTTTCCCAAAGACTTCGACGGCCACCCTGAGCGCATCAAGGATCCCGTCAAGGGAGAGGTTCGGGCAGACGCGGGAGAAGATCTCCCTGTCCATGGTTTCCACGTTGTACTTGATCTCAGTCGCACCTGCATCGCGGAGCTCGCGGGTGGAGGTCGCGGTCGGGTAGATGGACACGCCGATCGGCAGATCGAAACGACTGGCGAGGTGGCGAACGATCTGTGTCATGTACGCCGCCTCTTTTTCTGGGGATTCTGCTACGCCGCTTGTCAGGGAGATGGCCGAGATCTTCCCCCGGGCCGTTGCGGCTTCAACGAGCGTTGTGATCTCGTCAATGGTTTTTACCCTCCCGTGTAGAATCGGGACCGGGCAGAACTTGCAGTCAAAGATACATTGTTCGCTCACTGTGATGTAGGCCTGTTCCGGGCAATGGCAGAGTGGAAGTTCGAGCTGGCCGTACGCGATGATCCGGCCCTCTTTCTGGATCGCGACCCCGTCCCGCCAAGGGATCACCTTAAGCGGCGAATCCTTTTTTATCGAGAGCCGGACACGGCGGGTGCCTGACCGTACGAAAAACGAACTGCCCCCGGCTCCCGGTCCTGCGGTCGCCGTTGTTTTCATTTCGGCAGGCAGGAGCGTGGTGTCGATATCTGCGCTCCCGATGCTGATCAACAGCGCCTTTGTTTCGGCAGTAAGTCCCTGTTCCATTTCAGATCCTCCAACAGGTGTCAAAAACGATTACCTCCACGGAACTATGCGTGGATTTCAGGCAAAGCCAAGGCCCGGATTCGAACCGGGTTGTAGCTGATCTGCAGTCAGCCGCGTAGCCACTCCGCCACCTTGGCAGGGATGTTCACCGTTGTGATATCGCATATTTCCGTTAACCGGATGGTTATTAATATCCTGATTTCAGGGCATTTTTTGCCGCAAAAATTTGTATGGCTGACCGGGTCCGGACATCATTGCCGGACAGCATCTGCTATCTTTCGGGGTGTTTTTACTGGTAAAATTACCGCATGACATCATGTTCCCCGCATAGCAGCATTTTCCGCAATCTCCCTGGATTGGGATTATAGCGTCAAATTTTGCTCATATAAAACCTATTTAAAAATCGTATAATGAATAAGCCAGTTGTGGCAGGGTCAATCTCTGTCCGCGAAGGAAACAAAAATGACGTCAATGAAGTCAGAAGGTACGAAACAGAGTGGTGGTTGTCGTGCGACGGCCATGATGACTGCATCAAAGTGTATGGACATGCGGATGGAGAAAGCGCTCTGCGATTTCCAGGCCGTAATGTCACAATGCATGGCGCAGTGCATGACCGCTCACTCGATGAAATCCATGCCGATGAATGCATCCATGATGGAATCCATGAACGATCTCATGACAATGATGACCCGATGCATGGACGCAAAAAACATGGACGCACCTATGATGAAATCCATGAAGAGTCTCATGATGATGATGACCCGATGCATGGATTCGAAATGCATGGATTCCTCCATGATGAAGTTGATGAGCGATCTCCAGATGATGATCTCCTGTCACATGGACGCACTGTGCATGGACGAGAAGTGCATGGGTTCAATGTGCATGGATTCGAAATGCATGGATGCACCCATGATGAAATCCATGAGTGATCTTCAGATGATGCTCATGAAATGCATGGCGCAATGCATGGAGACCGAGTGCAAGGTGGTTCCGGGCATGATGTCTGCCTGCACGGAATCCCGCATGAAGACGGCCCTGTGCGATCTCCAGATGATGATCCCCCGGTGCATGTCCGAATGCATGAATGTCCAGTGCACCGGCCATAAGATGCCGATGAACTAACGCCCCGGTCCACACGAACAGATACTTGAATAAAACCGCTCTTTGCCGGGAACGGGGTTTTGGGAACACCGCCCCAGTCCCGGTCCAACCGGTTTACTGGTTGGGTCTTCTCTCGTTTTCCGGTTGTGGGAGAATCCCCTGGTGATCGATCGCATGACGGGAGGTTATTTTAGTACACTGATTACGAGCTGGATTTCACTGCGGTGAGAGGCACGGCACTTGCCGCATTTCGAGAGAAATCCGTAATTTTGTGATGAGTGTTGCTCAATTATCAGCGTATAAATCTGTTTTTTGCAATGTATATGCAGGTGAATCCAGTGGGAAAGATACGCAACATTGCAATTTACGGAAAAGGAGGTATTGGTAAATCTACGACGTCATCGAACCTTTCAGCAGCACTCTCTGAAAGCGGTCTCCGCGTTATGCAGATCGGCTGCGACCCAAAGAGCGACTCGACCAACAACCTTCGGGGAGGTGCATCGATACCGTCAGTTCTTGATGCACTCAGAAGCGGGAAAAACGTCGCGACAAAAGATATCATCCACGAGGGTTTCAACGGCATCCTCTGCGTGGAAGCCGGGGGCCCTGAACCGGGTGTCGGCTGCGCAGGCAGGGGTATCATCACTGCGATCGAACTTCTCCGGCAGCGCAAGGTCTTTGAGGAGTACTCACCGGATATCGTCCTTTACGATGTTCTGGGCGATGTGGTCTGCGGAGGATTCTCAACTCCGATCCGTGAAGGCGTGGCCGAGCAGGTCTATACCGTGGTCTCTTCGGATTTCATGGCAATCTACGCGGCAAACAATCTCTTTAAGGGGATCACGAAGTACGCCAACAACGGGGGGGCCCTGTTCTCGGGGATCATCGCGAATTCCATGAACCAGCCGGTCCAGAAAGAGATCATCAACGATTTCGCGAAACACACAAAAACAACGGTGGCAGGCTATGTCCCACGCTCGCTTGACGTCACCCGGAGCGAACTCCGTGGTCAGACGGTCATCGAACACGACCCGGAATCAGAGCAGGCGGATGTCTACCGGAAACTGGCTAAGGCGATAGTTAAGAACAATAAAAAGTATGTTCCGTCTCCCCTGGAATCAGAGGGCCTCAAGAAATGGGCGGAGAGCTGGTCGGATAAATTACTGGAGCAACGGGATCTGCAAAAGAAGAATGCCTGCGAGCTCCAGTGCGTAATTCCCGGGGCGGAAGGACTTTCGTAACGTGAGCTGTGCTGTCGCTGATATACCGGGCTGTCCGCGATGATCGGGCATGTGGCGGTTTCCTGCCGCGTGTCCCTGTTTTTTCAGCGGTTTTTGCCCGGGGCATATAAAATTTGCAAACTATGACAAAGTTATTGCTGGGTCCATCATGGTTGCTGTCGTCGTTATCATACGAATGTACTTTTTTGACCGGATCCAGAAGTACAGCCTGCGGTGGCAGAACCCATGATTGCCGAGGTGTATACCCTCATATAGTCTCGTTTCAGAAAAGGTAGGTAATAACCTCACTATTGTGAATAAACGGATCCAGGTGTGAATCAAAAACGAATGTTATAGGAGGTGGATGATGGAGGAGCAAGCAGTTTTTTTCCGGAAAACGGAAACATACCGGATCATAATCGATGCACACGGGGTCGGCCACATACGGATCATAAAACGGATGAATTTCCGGACGATCCTCAATCTTTTCAAGGAGCTCTACCTTGAGATCCGCAAGGACCCGACGAAAAACCCCCATATTGTCATCCACCTCTCCCAGTCCCTCTGTGACGAGATGTCTGACAACCTCAGGGAATTTTTATTGTTCTGTTCCACGTGCCTTGACGGGAAGTTTGAGCTCGCCGTCGTGGAATAAATGGTTTATTCGGGAAAATTTTTCAGGTCATCACCTGCATGGTGAATGCCTATCAGGATAGTCCATTCTTTTTCCTGTTCCTACGAGCATACCGCTGATTGTTTAGGATCTTGCAGCATTTGTACCCATATTTCACGTATATTCATCCATACCTCGGTTTGGTTCTGTTAACTTGTTGAGGGATAGTATATTTTTTCAGGTATGGGAAAATTGATTATCTCCCAACAAGTTAACAGAGCCCGAAACTGCATACCGGTTTTCCTGATGCAAACACCGGCCAGGGTCGCGACAGTAACAGTGATTGCAATAGACCGTGGCCCTGTCTATGAAGAGTCGCTGGAATAAACGGTTTCTACGGATACATTTCCGGGAGATCGACCGTAATGACACATGTACTGCTGGGAAGAGCCGGAATATGAATCACCCCAATAGAGCAAAAAAATCCGCTTCACACTGGTTACCCGGAAGTGGCGGCAATTCTTTTTAAAAAATTATTCATATGTAATTAGTTCACCCACATGTTTCCCTGCCGGCCGAATCGTGTACCAGCCGGGCACCGGGCTCTTTTACGGCGGTAGTCGCAATCGCAGTTACGAAGGATCAGTGCAGGAAAGATACCCAGGCACCAGCGTCCGATAGAATAAAAAAAAACGATGGGATGATACGGGGCCGGGCCAAAAAGCGGAGGCGCGGGACGGGCGCGAATAAAAGCCCGTGGCCTCCCCTCCCTCAAATTACCCCTTTCGGTGTCCGGTATTTTTTTGAAATCTAGTACTTTGGCCCGTTTCCTCCATGAGCTCGAATTATCCGGAACTCCTTGTGCACTTTTTCGATCTCGGCAGAGATGCCGGAAGAGACCAGCGGGCTGCGCTTTTTGGTGACCAGGAAAAACGCTCCGCCAATGATGAGATAGCCGACAAAGATAAAGATGAACCAGCTGTAGGGGGCGCCTGACGTTGCGTTCGAATAGATGCTTCCCACAATGGCTGCCGCCAGCAGGAGAACCGTAACCGCCGCAAGGGCGATATCGGGGCGCTTGAGCTCTTTTTCTCTGAGCAGGTACAGCGGTGCGGCTATGGCAATCAGTGCATATGCAAGGACAAAACCATAGGTCCCTATCGTGCCTACCCACCCGTATATGTCAAACAGTCCGCCACCGTATACAATGAGAATCAACGGGATTACGGCTGCGACGATGACCGAAGCGGTGATGGCAATATGCGGGGTCCTGTTCGTCTCATGTGTGTTGCCCACCCTGTTGTCCACTACGCCGTGTTGTCCCATCAGGTACAGAACCCGCGACCCAGCGTTGACGCATGCCATAAAGCAGGCCCAGAAACTGATAAGCGCACCAAGTGAGATCAGCGGGCCAAAGGCAGCAATCCCATTTGAGTTGGCGATGTCGGTCAGTGGCGCAGCAGCACTGTTCAGTGCCGTGGCACTTCCCTGGAAACTGAATACCTCGATATAGGAGAGAAGGATAAAGAAGACACCGACAATGGCCGTGCTCGAGATTACGGCCCGTGGGATCGTCTTTAAGGGATCCTTCGCCTCATGCCCCAGAGAGGTTGCACTCTCAAAGCCGCAGAAGGAGAAGAATGCAAGCACAAGGCCAATTCCCCAGCTTGAAAGCGATACTCCCTGCAGGGAGGTCTGGGCGGGGTCGATGGTAAAGCCGTGATTGACGAGGACAACAATAGCAAGGAGCGTTATCAGCGTCATCGAGATTATTTCGCACGTAAGCATCAGGCGGGCAGAGAGCTTAATGTCCTTTACGGCGATATACCAGGCAATCGCTGCACCGATAATCCCCAGAATAATCGCCTGAATGATCGGGGGGAAGGCAGCGCCGGAATAGCCGATTAGTACATTTGCGTAATTGATATACCCGCACAGTACTGCACTTGCCGTCAGCAGGTATGCAATTACCAGGCCCCAGCCGGTGATCACCCCTGCATCGGTGCCCAGTCCTTTGATGATAAAGGAGTACAGGTTTCCGGGCGTGGCAGAACGCTTTGTGAACTGGTTGACGCTAAAGGACACAAGGAGGAAGACCACCAGTCCGATAGCGTATGCAAGCCAGGTTCCGTTACCGGCAAATCCGAATACCAGCGGGATAACGAGGGCCGGCGTCGCGCTGGGCGCGATAGCGGCAATGGACTGGCCCAGTACCTCAAAAGAGGACAGGTACGATTTTCTCAGTCCGTTTTGTTTGTTGTTCTCTGCAGTTGTAGTATCACTCATTACGATTCTCCGTTGTTTGATGATCTTGGACATTCCCACGATTCGGGAGAGGGGCACAGGTGCAGTTCTCAAGGGAAAACCCGAGAAAGCGGTGACCGGTTATCCAAATCCCGGAAGGTAATCTGGCGGGTATTTTAATAATAACTGATAAATTCGCAATATTTGGGGAGATAATACGAAATTTGGTAACATATGGGCAAATTTTTCCGACATACTCTTGTTTCCCTGCAGTGGGACTGGTTCCTTTGGGGAAGGGTACTCGAGTGAATACCTGATAGGATACATGTACTAAAAAAAACGGAAAACAGCGGTCACACCTTCCCCGTTATGGCCCCTTAATCGTAGTACCAAAGAGTGTGCAGGCAGGTTTTTGTCTGCTCCCGGATCTCCTGCAGGAGTACGGCCGCTTGGCGTGTGGGCAGGGTACATTCGTGCATCAAAAGGGTACCGGCGCTCAAGAGCCGGCACCTGACATGGGTACTCGGTTATGGCAACGATCGTGTACTCTGCTTACCCAGCCTTTTTTTGAAGCCCCGGTACGAATTGGGAGCGTACCCGAGCGAGCGGTAGAACGGGACTGCATCGGTACGCTCCTGTTCGGATACAAAAATGATGTAATTGCAGTTGCGCGAAACCGCATATGCCTCGATCTCGCGCATCAGTGCAGAACCTATCCCCTGCTCCCGGAATTCGCGGTCAACGATCACGTCCTCGATGACCATGAACGGCCGGCACTCACCGTAGAGCTCCTCGCAGATGATCCCCATCAGGGACCCGGTGATCTCCTCGTCAACGTCTGCAACCAGGAAGATATAATCCGGATCTTCCTTGAGCCGGGCAAATGTTTCCTCCATCCGCACAAGGGAGGACTCCTCGTTCCAGAACTGCACGTACAACCGGGCAAGGGCTGGAATGTCCTCTTTTTTGAGTCTCCTGATCTTCATGAGCCGTGTTCCTGAACTGTGTGGGACACTCCGGGCGAGGCACCAGAGAAAACCGCCATTGTGCGGTTACACCACACCCTTTTCCCGCAGTGCATCGTGGAGCAGGGAATTCCCGTCGCAGAGGTAGCAGTGATTCCGGGTTCCCGCAGGCACGCCGTGATCGAGAACGATCTGGGCAGCCTCGCGGTTTGTCTGTGCATACCATTCCGCAAACGGGGTCCGGTGACCGGCAAGTTTCGACCCGGGATTGGGAGACCACACGAAGGGGATGACATTTGCGCCCAGTTCCGATATCGCGTTCACTCCTGCAAGAAACGTCTCTTTTGGCTCCAGGCCCATGACAAAGATCGTATAGACGTTGCCTTCCCCGAAAGTCTCGACCGCCTTTTTTATGCCAGCCACGAATTCATCGTGGGAAGTACTCGCCGCTTTCCCCGGGCAGATCGCCTCGTAATATTTTTTGTCCCAGACCTCCATGGCAAAACAGAGCGACCCGATGCCGGTCTCGTAGTACTGGTGGATTGTATCTCCTTTTGCCGGCGAGGGCAGAAGGGTTCCCGGGACCGTGTCAAATCCCGTGTGCTCCCGGATCGAGGCAAGGATCTCCGAGACGATTGCCACCTCCCGCTGCGGCGAGATGCACCCCCCGGTGAGGTTCACGTGGTTTACGTCCCCTTCCGCCCACGCGGCTTTCACGACCTCTCCGACGTCAACCGGGTCCTTCTTTCTCATGACCGAGTCGTATACCTTGGAGGTGGAGACCAGGTTACAGAATGCGCACTGCTGGTTTTTTGCAAAGTGGGAGCAGTAGTTCTGGTAGCAGAAGAAGAGGCAGTCCTTCCCGCCGATCTGGCCGACTTTTATCATGTCGTTGCCGGTTGTGGTTTTTTCATCGTAATAACGGGGCCGCCTGATCCAGTGTACCTCGCAGAGCGGCTGTTCGTTCTTGTACAGCTGCAGCCTGTTGTCGGCAGACACCACGTGGTACTGCGACTGCGAATTCAGGCGGTACTGCACCACGGTCCCGTCAGGAAGGCAGAAGTCATCGGGCAGCTTCTGCTGGATGTGGTTTTCAAAATCCCAGCCAAAGAGGCCGTGGTTTTGCTCCTTGTAGAGAGTTCCGACCTCCGCGACGCTCTCCGGGTCGGACCGTATCCCCTCGGTGACAAGCGCTGCCTTTAGTAAAAGGTAATCTTCCATTGCATGGCCCTCGCAGGGTAAGATCTCTGGAAACGGAGGGAATAATATCATGGGATCCGGGCAATTCTTGCCCGTAGTTTCCGACTTTGCGCATGCTCCTCCAAACACCAGTTGGTTAGTTCCCCCGGTCCCTGTAATCAGTATATTGCAGAGGGATACAGACAGGAATGCACAGTTCGTGGTACGGAAAAAGAGGTCGGGATAATTTCCTGATGATTCAGGATCAGAATGGAGCGACCGAAATGGCTCTATTGTGTTGTTTGGCATATTTAAACAGTAAATATTACTGAGTTACGACGAAATTTTCTATTTTTTTTAGTCCAGGCAACATATCAGAACCTTTTCTAGAGATATTCATTATTCCATGCTGACAAAATTTGCCGGTATCGTACGGAAAACGTACGAATTTATCGCATTTTTACTTGTTGCTTATGATATATGTGGTTTAGGAGGAATGATATGTCCGGGACGGCGGAGATCGGGTGCTTGTCTGCACGGCCTGCTTCACCCCGATGCTCACCTGAATTCCGGATCTACCTTCAAGGAGCAGACTACCAAAAACGCTCTCGAAAATGATGGTAACAGCAATCTCCTGTACTGGGTCATGTTCCATCGTGATCATAATGCACATATTATTGACAGGGAATATTTTTGGAATCCTTTCAAGGGGAAAATCCGTCATTAAGGAAAAATGCCGACAAAAAAGAACAAAACCCGGATCATAAACCAACCGAGGCGATAGTCATTACCGAGAAGAAATTTAACCTAGGCACACTTGCCCTGCATGCGGGGCAGGTCCCGGACCCGACAACCGGGTCACGTGCAGTTCCGATTTACCAGACAACCTCGTATGTGTTCAGGAACACAAAGCACGCAGAAGACCTGTGCGCCCTGAGGGAATTCGGCAACATCTATACCCGCGGCGAGAACCCGACAACCGATGTGTTCGAGAACAGGATTGCCGCTATTGAGGGGGGAACGGGAGCACTTGCCACGGCATCGGGCCAGGCCGCGATCACCTATGCACTCCTTACCATCACCCGGTACGGGGACGAGATCGTCTCTGCCGACAACCTGTACGGGGGCACGTACGAACTGTTCCATTACACGTTCCCGAAGCTGGGACGGCATGTAGTGTTCGTGGACTCCTCAAAGCCCGAGGCGTTCAGGAAGGCAATTACCCCAAAGACCCGTGCCATCTACGCTGAGACCGTGGGCAACCCGAAGCTTGACACCCCTGACTTTGAAGCGATTGCAAAGATCGCCCATGAGCACGGTATCCCGGTGGTCGTGGATAACACCACCGGTATCGGCCTCGTCCGCCCGTTCGAGCACGGTGTCGATATTATCGTCCATTCTACCACGAAGTACATCGGCGGCCACGGAAACTCCATTGGCGGTGTGATCGTTGACTCGGGCAGGTTTGCCTGGAACAACGGCAAGTTCCCCGAGTTCACCGAGCCCGACCCGAGCTACCACGGCCTCACGTGGTGGGAAATGTTCGGTAACTTCCCGTGCCTTGGAAACGCTGCGTTCATTTTCAGGACGCGGCTCTCCATCTTCATGGACACAGGAGCCGTCCTGAGTCCGTTCAACGCCTGGCTCTTCCTCCTTGGCCTTGAAACCTTGCACCTGCGGGTCCCCCGCCACTCGGTGAATGCGCTCGCAGTTGCACAGTATCTCAAAGGTCACCCGAAGGTCGCATGGGTAACTTACCCGGGCCTGCCGGATGATGCAAACCACGAACGTGCAGTGAAATATCTCAAGGGCGGCTTTGGACCCATCGTGGGTGTCGGCATCAAGGGAGGGGAGGTGGCGAGCAGGAAATTTATCGACAGTCTCAAGCTTTTTTCCAACCTCGCAAACATCGGAGACTCAAAGAGCCTTGTGATCCACCCGGCAACCACAACCCATCAGCAGCTCACTACCGAAGAACAGGCAAAGACCGGAGTAACTCCTGACTATGTCAGACTTGCTGTCGGAACCGAGGATATCGAAGATATCATCGACGATCTTAATCAGGCTCTTGCCCACGTATAGGGTGTGAGTTTGCGCCGAGGTTCGCTTGGGCATCGTCAGGAAAGAGTACGCGAGACCTTAAAAGAAGCTCTTGCCCAAGTCTTCTGGAGGGAACATATATTTTTCGACGTAGTATTTGTCATAACTCCCGAAGTCTTGACAGAGCATTTCAACGACTATTTTTTACGGCATTGAATTTACTAACAAGTGTTAGAAATAAAAAAAAAGTTCGCGAAGTTTATGGAGCGTTCCGGAAAAAGTGCCTTCCGGCAGCAGACATTCACCCGGTTTCGCAGCCCCCCATAATTCTATCCCCGTATAGCCCCCCATTTCCAAAGATACGCCCATTTTGAGCCCCATATAATGCCCTTTGCATCCCCGTATTCGCGTTCCGGCAGCGATCATTTTTGGGATCATAAAATTGCCCATCAGGTATGAGAATTGCCACTACAACCCCGTTATCGAGTCCATTTTAATTTGTCCGTTTTCGAAAATAAGCCCGATTTGAGGAGATCCTGAAACGGAGCCCTGTACGGGCTTCTTTTGAGGGAGTCGGGGGGTAATCGGGGCTCATATTGAGCCCGGATTGGGTCGGATGGACTGGTGGGATGTGGGGGAAAATACGCCTTGAACAGGGTTTCCGGTCTGGGAGTGTCAGGAGCCCACTCCCTTCCCGGTCGAGCTGCCGCTGCGGTGCATGAAACTCTTTTCGTTTGCCGGGATACCGTGCTCGATCCCTTCATGGGCAGCGGGAGCACGCGTGTTGCTGCTTGCGCAGTACAACCGCAAAGCGATCAGGATCGAGATCGCTCCGCATTACGGTGAGATAGCGATGCAACGGATCGCGGATGATGGGTGGCAGGAATAAGGGAATAGGAAAGTTGCGCCGGCACATACCGGCACGCCCATTAAATTTCTTTTAGTCCGGAACTGTTGTTCACCATTTTAAAAATAATTTGTTTAATGGACAGATGGCCGGGTTTAACCATACCGTTTGTAAAAAAGGATTCTGAATTCAAGTTGCCTTCTTTAAAGCGGCCCGGTGAATTTTGTAATAATGTCTTCCATAAGCACGATACCGCCACGGTACCCGACATACGAGTGATCGATAATCATCCGGTCGTTTATCGGGAACGAGACACTGAGATGGAGTGCATCATTGAACTCATCGGTAATGTACTTCTCAAGAGAACTCGCGAGCAGGACCAGATAACTCCTGCCCTTTAACAGCTGCCGGATCTTGTGAGTGTCCGACTCAAAGAAAACCTCGGGTTTCACCACGCAGTCGATGTTCTCCGAAAGCTCACGCAGGATCTCCGGGCGCTTTTCTTCCGGGGGATTATCCGTGATAATCGTAATGTCGGGCAGGTAACCCACCTCGTTTGCGATATATTTCGTGACGCCGACGGCCGTAGCGCTGTCAGCGACCACGGCGGTATAGGAATGAGGCATCCCGATAATCAGGGTGTCTCCGAAATACTCCACGTTGCGGTATGCCCTGCGTTCTTCAGCTGCGACAATAGCCTTTACTTTTTTCTCCGGAATGCCAAGTTTTTCAGCCACGATGCCAAGCAAGGCTGTTGTCTGCTGGGGTTCGACGGGCACGCTCGGGAAGGTGACGTACGGCGTCCCGAACTTCTCCTCGAGCCTTTGGGCTACGCTGTGGCCAAGCCAGGGATTGAGAACGAGGTTTAACTCGGCGGCAGGGATCCTTTTTAATTTTTCCGGGCCGTCAAATTCGGTAAAGATAATGTTTGCCTCGACGCCTATCTTGGCAAAGGTGTTTTTGAGTGTCTCCAGATCCCCTTTCCAGAACACATGCTGGAACGGTACGACACCAAGAATGTTGATGGTGCGCTTCTTCTTTTTTATGGGCACCAGGTACTGGTCGATCACGGCATTCAGGAATAATTCGTACCCCTTGTACGTATTCCCGGAAAATCCCGGCGCATTCACGTAAATGATAGGTATCCGGTTCTTTGTCTCCGCTTTGAATTTTCTGACAACGGACTCTACATCGTCCCCGATAAGTGATGGTACGCAGCCGGTTATTACTACGTACAGGCTGCCCTCCATCAGTTCGGTGGTGGATTTGATGAGTTTTTGCAGCCGGTCCTCTCCACCGAAGATAACATGCTGCTCTACAAGGGAAGTGCAGGGTGTGCCGGTGCCGCCCTGCACGCCCGGTGCGCATTCGCCAGATGTGTAGAACTGGCCGAAGAGCTGGGCGACCCCGCAGCCCCCGCCGGAATGCAGGATAGGTACAGCTCCGTACACACCCAGCGTCGATGCATAGGCGCCAGCAAGCGAACACGAGTACCGGGGTGCCTCCTTTATATCAGCAATATCGTCGAATGACGATTCATTGTCCACTCCAGTTTCTGCCATTTCTCTCCTCCCCTTTTAGACTGCATCCTTTTCCAGGTAGTAAAGCGGGTCGGACTGCTTGAAGTACCAGTCCTTGTACCCGTACTGGGTCTTTTCCAGCATCGTTTTCTGCCAGGAGATACTTTTCATTCCCTGAAGCAGGAAGCTGCCGTAGGCAACGGCTCCTGCATATGCGGTCTGCTGGCTCCACTTGAGATTATCGCACCGCACTGCATGGGTACGGGTAGCACCTTTGTTCCGCTTGTATGCACTCCCCTGGAACGGGCAGGTAAGAGTGATATCCGGGTTTAACATTCTCGTGATATGTGCCTGTTCTGCAGCTTGGAAGGTATTGACCAGTATGTTGAAATCACCGACTTGGTCAACGACTTTTTCCAGGTCTTCCAGGATCAGGTTGTCATAATCCTGGGACAGGGCTGCTGATGACTTAATGCCCAGTTCATCGAAGTACGGCAGCTGCGACAGTAACCGGCCCTGGCCGAGAGCACCAAGCATCTCGATCTTTTTGCCGTTGCCCTTGATGTTTCCGAGTTCTTTTCGGATAGCATCCATACGGGGGCCCCATTTCCTGCGTTCCTCCTCGATGACCGTCTCGGCCTCCCGTTCTTTTCCGGTGTACTCCCCGATCTTACGGAGCCATTCGTCCGTATTCTGGAATCCGACCGGAGACGGGTACATGAAATAGGGTACTCCGTATTCCTGCTCCAGGCCCCGGGAGATATAGTCCGTATAGGATGCGCAGAGTGGTGCAGTCACAGCTGCCTCGGAAAGCTCTTCCAGTTGCTGCACGGTGGCAAACTCCGGGACAAAATTTGGCCGTAGTCCCATTCTTTTTAAAATACTGGTCATCTCCACGCGGTCCTGCCAAGTGTAGGAGAGCATGCTTGCGATGTTGACCAGGTCATCCTGTTTCTTTTCAGGCTTTTTGACCAGGTACTTCAGTACCCCGTGCCAGAATGCATCGTAACCTGTTTGTACCAGCTTCGAACGGATGCCTTCACAGTGGACCGGTACAATCTTTGCCTTGATGTGAGGCTGCATAGCGCTGACAGCGCCCTCAATGTCTTCTCCGATAATACCGGATGCACAGGAGGTGAGCACAAAGATTGCCCGGGGCTTATACCGTTCTTCGGCCACTCGTATGGCTTTTTTGAGTTTGTCGCCGGCACCGTAGACGATGTCCTTCTCGGTAATTCCCGTTGTCAGCCAGTGGAGGTCAAAGGGAGGCCTGCCAGCTGCTGTGGGTATATTCCGGAATAACTCCCTGTACCCAAGAGCTGACGCCGAGCAGCCTACCGGCGCATGGAATATGAGTACTGCGTCCCTTATTGTGCTTATACGGATGGCGAGGTAAAAATTGAGGGTACAACCTGCAGACTGCTGGAATTTTCGCTCGCTCAATTTGAGATTACCGGCTTTCGCATCTTTAATCAGCTGGGTGACCGGCCCATAGTATACGTTAATACCGTTGGCCCTCTGCTCCCGGTTGGGACAGGTCTTCTCTTTTAAATTCAGTTTTTTGTCACAGATGTGGACGTCATCCTTTGAGTTCATACTGGTCCTCCTTTTTTTGCTTTGGCAGTCGAAATTATTCGGGTGCCTTTGGCCAAATTGCGGTATACATTAAGCCTGTTCTGATGCGTTATTCCCATTTTTATCGAGAGGTGGTGATAAATAAACAATGAAAAAAGCAAGAATGAGTCACTATCTTCGGTTAATGGAATGTATCGGCAATATTGATTATTTTTAAAACCAATAATCGGGTTTTGACAGGTTGACGAGACCTCATGGAAAAAATTCAATAAAATATGAATTTTTACGATTTAATAACTGGGAAAAATGATTCTGTTAACTTGTTGAGGGAGGGTATATTTTTTCAGGCATGAAAAAATTGATTATCTCCCAACAAGATAACAGAGCCAGGCAAAACACGTTCCCGATGCCGACCTCTTCGCCGTGACCCTCCAGTGCAACGAACCAGATGATACGCTCTGGTTGTTCAGTGTCGCAAGCGACCGGATCACGATCTCTTCCTACCAGGATGACACGGTAAAAAAACGAGTCGATGCGTGGGCAAAAACGGTACCAGCACTGCAATAAACCTTCCCCTATCGGCAGGTACCCTACCTTTTTCTAGGTCCAGGTGGAGCCAACAATCCCGATTGCCGGATCGCACATCCTTGTGCGGTTCCCTTAAAAAGCCTGCTCACACCATCAGTGGCGGGTATCGGCATGCGCATCAAACGCTGGCACATAAGGTTTGATATCCAGAAGCGGAGTGCCATCAAGGATGTCCACGTCCTCGATCGTGATCACACAGCCGTCGACGTTCACGAGCCGGACGACCGAGAGGCCGATCGCGTTCGGGCGTTTCGCCGACCGGGTCGCAAAAATGCCGCGGGGAACGGGATCGAGGAAGGGGGTGATCGTCAGGCTGTATCCCGTGGATCGGTGCAAGGCGTAGAGCAGGATGATATGCGAGAAACCGCCAAGATCCGCTAAGCCCCCGACAAGATCGCTCCTGATCTCGACGCTTCCCCGGACACCCCGGGCTCCGACAGGCTGAAGGGGCATATCGGTGACATCGGTAAACGGAGAATGGATCGTACCGATCGATGTATAAGTGAAGGCCGTGTCCTGGTCAGGTGCAGCATGCATGGATCAGTATCGGTGCAATCAGGTAAAAAACCGGTGTCTTCGGCAGTTTTCGTACATGCAGTAAAAATGCGCGGAGAGAATGCACGACTTATGTTTGTATGATTGTGGTGCATATAAAATGGAGGGTGCCCCGGCAGGCAAATACGGGTAATATTTGTCTTAAATATGTATTGTGTCAAAATTTGCCGACATTTTGCATATGAGTGGTGCTTGCTGAAGGGGGGATAAGAAGCGAAAGACTTAACAATTGTGATTTCTCACTTAGTTATGGTGATTCCACTATGAGGGATCGTCTTTGTTGTAAACACAAACGTAACTGACAACCCGTTTGCTCGGCTCGGGCACCTGCCCCCGTCGGCAAAACTCGTATATAAAGTGCTGGAAACAAGCGGACAGCTGACGCAGAAGGATCTCATCCGCGAGACCTCGCTGCCGTCCCGGACTGTCCGGTATGCATTAAACAGGCTCAAGGCAGAGAAGTTCTTAATCGAACACTACTACTTCATCGATGCCCGACAGAGCCTGTACGGCCTGAACAACGCAAAGCCGCAGGAAGAGGTGGTCGCTGCATGATGCGGCCCATGATGCACACTCCCGGCACGCACCCCTATTAATCCCCCTTCAGGAGCCGTCAACCCTTCACCTCCTGTCGTTTTTTTCCGGCTTTTCGCTGTTAATCCTATTTTTTTGGTCGGTCCTTTCCGCACGTATTCGTGCCTCTTCTGTGAGTCCTGGTCTCGTAAGAGCCGGGTGATGTAAAACAATATAAAAAAAGAGATCAGATCCCGTCGAGGGCATATGCAAGATCGGCGATGAGATCCTCAGGATCCTCAAGGCCGACCGAGAGCCGGAAGATCCCGTCGCCGGCAAAGGCCCGGTAGGACTGCTCCTGGGCCGGTGTCATCCTAAAGGAGGTCCGGAGCATCTCCGATGTCGGGAGGTAGAAGACAAGGCTCCGCTGGTGGCCGAGCGAGACTGCATAGAGGATGACCGAGAGCCGGTCGGCGATGATCTTTGCCGCACGGGCACCGTCACTGATCTGGAAGGTCACCATGCCGGAGAAGTTGGTCAGCTGCTTTTGTGCGAGTTCGTGCTGGGGGTGCGAGGGGAGCCCGGGGTAGATGACCCGGATCACCTTCGGATGCGATTCAAGGAAACGGGCGACGGCAAGGGCCCCTTCCTCATGGGCCTTCATCCGGAGCGGGAGGGTTGTTGCGCCCCGCTGGATAAGCCACGCGTTGAACGGGCTTAAGATCCCGCCGGTCCTGATGGCGACGTCTTTTTTTATCCGTGCCATGTCCTGTGCTGTTCCAAGGATGACCCCGCCGATCGCGTCCCCGTGGCCGCAGATATACTAGGTCAGGGAATGGATCACGAAATCAGCACCGAGCCGGATCGGATGGACCCCGATGGGGGAGGAAAAAGTGGCATCCACGGCAAACCGGGCCCCGTGGTCGTGGGCAATTTGGCTCACCACCTCAATATCGGTGAGGCGGAGGATCGGGTTTGAAGGCGACTCGGCGTAGACGAGTTTTGTATTGGGCCGGATCGCGTCTGCTACGTTCTGCGGGTCCGACATATTGACATTGGTCACCGCGATACCGAGCCGGGGGATGAGTTCGTTTGTCATCTCGGCCGTTGCCGCATAGGAGACATCGCTGATGACGAGATGATCACCGGCTTTCAGGGTGTAGAGGAACAGTGCTGTAACGGCGGCCATCCCGCTCCCGAACGCGATGGCAGATTCCGATTCTTCGAGTGCGGCAAGCTTGTGCTCCAGCTGGTCGACTGTGGGGTTCTTTCACCGGGTATAGAGATACGGGGTCGCATCCCCGAAGTCTTCTGCCGAGAACGAGGTGCCGGCATCGGCGACAAAGGCAGTCGACATAACTATCGATGGAGCCGCGGCGCCGGTGACCGGGTCCGGGAACTCCCCGGCGTGGATGGCGGTAGTGCGGATCCCCCGCACGGGCTGGTGGTTTTCTGTCATGGTATCGCACCGGTCCCGCCGGGCCGGGAAACGGGAAGGCGGGATTTAATCGATTTTCCGGTGAGATTGGAGGGATAGGGGGATATTACCGGGGCACGGGGCAATTCTTGCCGCATCCGGGACGTGCCCGGGGTGTGTCGCAGGATGCACCGTTATGGAAACGGACGTAACCTCTTTCAGGCTTCCCCAGCCCGACAGGAGAGTCCCCTCACAACGGCTTATCCGTGACCGGGACCCCGGCCGCCGCCATCCGCTCGCGGATCAGGTCGGCAACCTCGAACTGTTTCTTCGCCCGCAGCTCTGCCCGGATATCCTGCAGGACACTCAAAGGTGCACTGGTCTCGCGCAGGAAATTGATACCGAGGATCTCCCCGTACTCCCGCAGCGCCTCAAAGTCGCCGCTTCCCGCAAGTTTCTGGATGGCGGCAATGGCCATGGGCGTGTTGAGATCGGCCTCCATCGCGTCGGCAAACGCCTTTCGTCCCTCCGCGTCGGGCCCCTTATTTTTCGTAGCAATCGCCCGGATATGGTCGAGCCCTTTTGCCGCGTTAAGAAATCCTTCATCAGTCGCCTGGAGTGGGGACCGGTAGTGGGAGAGCAGGATACAGTAGCGCAGGACGTCCCTGTTCCACGTTTTTAACGCATCCCGTATCGTTATGAAGTTCCCGAGAGACTTTGACATCTTCTCACCTTTTACCGTCAGGAAACCTGTGTGCAGCCAGTATCTCACCATCGGGTGCTTCCCTTCGAGCGACTCCATCTGCGCGATCTCTGCCTCGTGGTGCGGGAAGATCAGGTCGAGGCCCCCGCCATGCATGTCGTACTGCTGGCCAAAATACTTCTCCGAGATCGCCGTGTCCTCGATATGCCATCCGGGCCGTCCCCTGCCCCATGGCGAGTCCCAGGTGTACTCCCCGAACTCGCCCAGTTTCCAGAGCGCAAAATCAAGCGGATTGTGCTTTGTCGCATCGGTGACCCGGCTGACCCGTTTTGCCCGCTCCTGGCCCGACAGTTCCCCGTTATGGTTGAACGTGTCGAGGTTGAAGTAAACCCCGGTCTCCGTGACGTATGCCGCGTTCCGGTCGACCAGCCGTTGTACCTGGCCGATAATCTCGGGAATGTGGGTCGTTGCCCGGGCATAGTAACTGACCGCATCGATCCCAAGGGAATGCATATCCCGCAGGTATTCGGTCTCGAACTTACGGGCAAGCTCGCTCTGGGAGACGCCTTCTTCTTTGGCGCGGTTGATGATCTTGTCGTCCACATCGGTGATGTTCTGGAGATAGAACACTTCTTTTCCGGTCCACCGGAGGTACTTTGCAAGGACGTCAAAGACGACGTAGGTCCGGGCATGCCCCAGGTGCGAATAATCGTAGACCGTCGGGCCGCAGACAAAGAGTGCGACCCGGTCAGGGTGAAGCGTCACCAGCGGTTCAACGGTTCGTGATAATGTGCTGTACAGTTTCATGGCAGTGATCCTCGTTATTCTGGACGCCGGCGGAGGGAGTCGAACCCCCAGACATTCGCTCTGCAGGCGAAGGCATTTGCCGCTCTGCCACACCGGCCCTTATCTCTTTTGGTTTTTGGATCACTGTTCTGGTCCCGCGATGCTGCCGGGCACCCGACATTCACGGTTTTTGATCTCTCATCCCTGTTTACCTCCTCATCGTCTGTCTCCATTAATGTTGGGGTAGGTTCCTCTTACAACGGTAGCTCTCATGGTTATTCTCCTGTCAGATGGCATCAAATGCCTGCCCGAGATCCGCGATGAGATCTTCGGTGTTCTCAATACCTGCCGAGACCCGGATGAGCGAGTCTTTCACGCCCACCTTCTCCCGCTCCTTTTTTGGGACCGAGGCATGGGTCATCGTCGCCGGGTGCTCGATGAGCGATTCAACTCCCCCGAGGCTCTCGGCAAGGGCAAACAGCCGTAGGGCCCGGAGGAACTTTTGTGCCGCCGGTTTTCCCCCCTTGATCTCAAAGGAGATCATGCCGGAGAACCCGTCCATCTGCTTTTTTGCGAGAGCATGCTGGGGATGGGAGCGAAGCCCCGGGTAATAAACCGCGCTAACCTTCTCATGGTCTTCGAAGTACCGGGCGAGGGTGAGGGCATTTTTCTGGTGCCGCTCCATCCGCAGGGCAAGCGTCTTGATGCCCCGGGCGACAAGAAAGCTGTCGAACGGCGAGAGGATCGCTCCTGCAGCGTTCTGGTTGTACCGTATCTTCTGGTACAGGGCTTCATCGGAGAGCATGACAGCCCCGCCCACGGAGTCGGAATGTCCGTTGATGTACTTGGTCGTGCTGTGGACGACGATATCGGCACCGAGCGCGAGCGGGTGCTGGAAATACGGGCTGGCAAACGTATTGTCGACGATAACCGGTATATCCTTCTCATGGGCGACTTTCGCGATCCCGCGGATGTCGCAGAGCCGGATTAAGGGGTTTGTCGGGGTCTCCAGCCAGACAAACCGGGTGTTCTTGCGCAGGGCGGATGCGACATTCTCTGTGTCCCGTGCGTCGACGTAGGAGAATTTTATTCCGAAATTTTCCTGGAACACATGATTGAAGAGCCTTCTTGTACCCCCGTAGATGTCGTCGAACGCGACCACGTGTGCGTCCTTTTTTAAGAGGGTTAAGGCCACCGTGGTCTCCGCGCCGAGCCCGGACGAGAAGGCAAGCCCATATTTGGCGCCCTCGATGGCCGAGAGTTTCTTCTCAAGTGCTCCCCGTGTCGGGTTCCCGCTCCGGGAATACTCGTAGCCTCCCGTCGGTTGTGCGACATTCCTGCGGGCAAACGTGGACGCGAGGTGGATGGGGACGACGACATCCCCGGACCCGCCTGCGGAAAGGACCGGTTCCTCCCCGGCATGCACTGCTGCGGTTTCGAACTTCATTTCAGATCACGTCCGCAAAGCCGTTTGTCTTCAGCCATTCGTCGTTAAAGATCGTGGTGAGGTAATTGCGGCCGGTGTCCGGCAGCAGTACGACCAGCAGGTCGTCTTTCCTGAGGTCTTTTGCCACCTGTGCAGCGGCAAAGACCGATGCTCCCGCCGTCCCTCCGACAAGGATGCCTTCTTCCCGCGCCAGTCTGCGTGTCATCCTGAACGCATCCGCATCGTTGACGACGATAATATCGTCTACAACCTTGAGATCGACAGTCGACGGGATAAAGTCCTCCCCGGTCCCCTCAACCTTGTACGGGTGGGATTCAGGCGGGGTCCCGTAGAACACATGGTGGTAGATTGATCCCTCGGGATCGACCCCGATGATCTTGATATCCGGGTTCTTTGCTTTGAGGTACCGTGCGGTGCCGGAGATTGTCCCCCCGGTCCCAATCCCGGCGACGAAGTGCGTGATCTCCCCGTCCGTGTCCTTCCAGATTTCAGGGCCGGTCGTGGCGAAGTGGGCGGCGGGGTTGTTCGGGTTTGCGAACTGGTTGGGGACAAAGGCCCCCGGCGTCTCGCGTGCGACTTTTTCTGCCACCTTGTAATAGCTCCGCTCGTCTTCGGGTGGCACGTTCGTCGGCGTGCGTATCACGTCTGCCCCATAGGCTTTCAGGAGAAATTCCTTGTCCTTGCTCATCTTTTCGGGCATCGTAAAGACCATCCGGTACCCCCGCGAGGCGGCAAATATCGCAAGGCCCACACCGGTGTTACCCGACGTTGGCTCGACTACGGTTCCGCCCGCCTGGATCTGCCCTTCTTTTTCGGCCGCAAGAAGCATCGCCTTTGCGATCCGGTCCTTGGCGCTTCCTCCCGGGTTGAAACCCTCCGCCTTTGCAAGGACGAGAGGTTGTGTCCCGGGATTGAGCACGCGGTGCAGCTGGATGAGGGGAGTGTTGCCGATGGTATCGATGATATTTTCATAGAATCTCGTGAGAGATCATCTCCTTTTTAGGTCAGATTTTTTATCGGGTGGTACGATGGAACGCCGGTATCAATGGCAGGGCGTCATGGTCAGGAAAGACCCGCGAAATACCTGAAATGCCGGCAGCAGAATTATGGTATCAGCAGCGACACGGGAAAAAAATACTTTCAAAAGAGGGAAAAACCTGTTTTGGCACCTGATGGAACATACCAGACTGCCGCATACGCCGCATTTCCGTGGTCTGTGACTTGGTGTCCATTTCTGGTGTCTCCGTGATCGGTATGTGTCGATTTTTTAATACTCGTGCGTGACAAGATTACCTGTTATCCCATAAAACCGTTCAGGTAGCGGTAAAATCTGCCCGGACTTTTTTTTTCAGGGGCAGATCCCGTCCGGGGCACCCGGCAGGATATTCCATAAGTTCCAAGGGGCCCGGAGAAAAAATTACAGGGACCGATCCCTTGCCAGCTGAGCCGCAGCCGATGCAAAGGCGATCTGGTTCTGGACCTGGATACCATCCGAGAAGGATTCCAGGGATTCCGGGACGGATTTTCCCGGGCACTGGAACCCGAGCTCCGTGCATGTGGGGAGGAAATGCCAGTACAGGACGTTCTGCCTGAACCGGGCTGAGTCCCGGAAAAACCCGAACCCGTTTGTCCCGCTGGTCACAGCTGTTCCGCCTCCTTTGCCGTATATTCCTGAAAGACAGGATTTGACGAATAATCATAGAAGTGCATGAGGGAGCAGACGGCGTTCATGTGGGCACGGGTCCGTTCGAGCCGGTTGATCATCTGGCAGGTATCCAGGTACAGTTCTGTCAGATCCTCCTTGGTGCCATACGATGCGTCCTCCTGAAGGTTCGCTGCATGCTGGAAGAAGAACCGGTCGTGCAGGTGCAGGTGGTTCCTCGCAGCAGCAAGAACACTGTCAAGTTCGTCAATATCGGTGACGATAGTGGACAGGTTGGCGAGAATCTTCTGCCGGTATTCCCGGCGGTTCTCGCGGTCTATGGTAGTCTGCATGGTTAGTATAAAGTCAACTCATATGCATATAAAGCATAATTTTGAGGCAAAAATGGGGCATTATTATTACCTATAATAATAAAATATCCTGTAATTCTTCAGGAACGTGGGGACAATAGCCAGTATACTCACCGACAATAACACCCCTCGCTCTCCGGCTGGTATATAGTACAGGAGCGGCTTTTTTTGCCGAATGATATCATTTCTGTAATAACCCGGTCCCTTCCGCCGCATTAAACTGGTTCTTTTACCTGTTCGGGCCACTTTTGCGGATTTCTCCACCGATAAATAGCAAACAGGCCGATAAAGGTAGTGAGGATTTTGAAAAAGCCCCAAAAAATCTCCGGGCATACGTCCGCTCTGTCTGGAAATGACCCGTGCGGGGAAGATTCGCAGGGAGCACATCAGAATCGTCTGCCGTGAACCAGTCTCTGGCACGGCATTGGAATTACACCAAGGAGTTGGAATACATGGCAAAAGCATATCTGAAAATTGATATCGAAACGGGAAAAGAGAATGAAGCAAAAACTGCACTGAAAAAGATCAGCGGAATAAAAAATGCAGACTTTGTAACAGGAGCACATGATCTTCTGGCAACGGTTGAAGGCAAGAATTATGAAGAGATCGTGACAAAAACCCTGCCGGAAATACGGAAGGTCAAGGGAATAAAAAAGACGACAACAGACTTTGTGTTTGAATGGGCCTGATCGCCCGGACCATTTTTTCGGGAACATTAAAAAGCGCCCTTACCTCCCCAATAAAGCACCACTGGAGACCAGGGCCCGTATCAATAACCGGCTTTACCCGGGATTATGGAACGATGCGGACAAGTGTCAGAATCCCCGTCACCTTTTTTTGTCAGCCTCTTAACCTGGAGTAGAAAACCGGACAACAACGCGGAGCCAAGCGCCTTTCCCACCCCCGGTCCCGGGATACACCAGCGTCTTTTGCAGGTTTCTGCCGGGCTATCCCCGAGTGGATACCAGGATATGCAGAAACTATATGTGTCGACACCAATGACATAATAGTGCGATTCACAATTGTGAATACGGTGCATAACGGGGGAAGCGGGTGAAGCTTGTATCACTTATCTCGGGTGGGATCGACTCACCGGTTGCAACCTACCTCATGATCCAGCGCGGTGTCGAGATCGTGGCGCTCCATATGGACAACCGCCCGTTCACCGACGATAAAAATCTGAACAAGGCCATGGACCTTGTCCGCCACCTCCGGGACCTGACCGGGAGCCCGATAAAGACATATGTTGTCCCCCACGGTCCCAATCACATCGCTTTTGCCCGGAACTGCCAGCGTCACCTGCATTGCCTGTTCTGTCGGAGGATGATGTACCGGATCGCGGCAAGGGTTGTGGAAAAAGAGGGGGCCGACGGAATCCTGACCGGGGAATCGCTCGGGCAGGTGGCAAGCCAGACCCTCCAGAACATTATGGTCGAGAACCAGGCCACAAAGGTGCCAATCATCCGCCCGCTCATCAGTTTTGACAAAGTCGAGATCATCGATATCGCCCGGAAGATCGGCACCTATGAGATCTCCACGCTCCCGGGCCTCTGCTGCACTATCGTGCCCAAGAAACCTTCAACAGCAGCCCGGGCCGCAGACATCCTTTGTGAGGAACAGAAGATAGATATCGACGCACTCATCGAAAAATCTCTGGAAGGGATGTATGTATTCAGTCCTGAAGCCTTGTAAAACGTCGGCCGCGTTCGAGGCAATTCCCCGGGAGCGGTTCAGCCTCGACCTTGATCGGTGTGAGGAGATCCTCAAAAATGTCTGCACCATCGTCACGAACGCCGGTATCCTCCTGATTGTCAACGACCAGTGCGAGGTCTCGATCCATAAGGACGGGCGTCTCATCCTCAAGACGGATTCGCAGGAACTTGCCACTGATCAGGCCGGGCGTATCGCGGGATGGCTGGAAGGGACGCCGGCGATACGGAAACACCGGGATCCACGGGGATAAACACGGCGCAGGGGACCGGGGAGATCGGACGAACCGGGACAGGATACATGTAGATCGAGCGGCGGTATTGACCTACAACCCGATATACCGTGCATAGAGCGAACGGGCCGTGGCCTCGTCCTTTGTGCCCTTGATAATTGCCCTGCCGTCCCGGAATATCGAGATCTCTTCTGTGCCCGATTTGAAGGTGAGCATGTACCGGGTGGCCCGCACATCGCCGAGCCGGGAGAGCCGGCTCTCCAGTTCTTCAAGAGAGACCTCCAATGTGGCCGCAGGGGTGATCTGGATGGCATCCCTCCCGCAGAGCGAGGTTAGCATTTCCCGGGATACTGCATTGAGAAAATCCATCTGCCCCTTCCCGCAGCACGGGCAGTCGGCCCGTCTGCTGACCTCCATCCGGTCGAACGTTTGCCGCCACACATCGACATGGACCAGGTATGCTGTTCCATCCCCTGCTTCGAACCGGCCGGTGAGGATTTGGAATGCAAGGGTGCACTCAAGAGAGGCAATGAGGGAGGGGATCGTGTTGAGGACCCCGGCAACGTCACAGGTCTGCATCATGCCGGGCCCGGGGAGCGACGGCACGAGGCACCGAAAACAGGGGGTCCGGCCCGGCACGATGGGCATCACCATGCCGCTTGTCCCGACCGCCCCGGCATAGACCCAGGGGATTTGGTGCTTGACGCAGACGTCGTTTATGATGAACCGGGTCTGAAGGTTGTCAGTGCCGTCCAGTATTATGTCCGCGCCGGTGAGGAGTTTTTCGGCATTCGAGACGTTCAGGTCATTTGTCCGGGCCTCGACCTCGACAGAAGAATTGATCCGGTGTAAGATTTCAGCAGCAGCGACGGCTTTCGGGCGGTCAAGATCCTCTTCACTGTACAGGATCTGCCGCTGCAGGTTGTGCAGTTCCACCAGATCGCGGTCGATTAAAACGACATGCCCGATCCCCGCCCGCACAAGTGTATTTGCCACCGAGCTCCCCAGAGCCCCAAGACCGACGATAACGGCCCGACTCTCGCCAAGTCTGCGCTGCCCGTCCGACCCTATCTCGGGGAGGATGCTCTGGCGGCAGTAACGGTTCCGGGCCTTCCCGGGGGCCTCCGGCAGTGTCCCGGTATCATATCCTTTCGGTGGTATCATCCAGTCATCTCCTTTGTCTCGTGTTCAAAAGTCCCCGGCAATGTTCCTGACGGTATCCACGAGCAGATCTGCATCTTCCATCGTATTGTAACAGTGCAGGCTCGCCCGGACGGTCCCGTCCGGAAGATTCAGAAGATCCATGAGGGGCATGCAGCAGTGATGGCCTGACCGTACCATAATATTCGCCTCCCCGTCAAGCATAATGGCCACATCATGGGGGTTGAGTCCCCTGATGGCAAACGAGATGACCCCGATCCGGTTCCCTGCCGGGCCAGGTCCGAAGACCTGTACGTTCTGTATACCGGTAAGGCCGTCGATAATTTGCCGGGTGATCTGCTGCTCGTGGCGCTGGATATCCTCCATGCCAAGAGTTTCCAGGTAATCTATTGCACGGCCAAGGCCGATGGCCCCTGCGATGTTCGGGGTCCCTGCCTCGTAACGATCATATCCTTCCGTGAGGGTGTATCCCGCAGCGGTGACCCGTTCCACGATCCCGCCGCCAAGAAGCAGGGGTTCGAGGCAGGGTGTTTTCATGAAAAGGACCCCGGTACCAGTTGGACCGAGCATCTTGTGCCCGGAAAAACAGAGGAAGTCGCAGCCCAACTGCCCGACATCTACCGGCATGTGGGGCACTGACTGGGACCCGTCGACAAGGAGGAGAGCCCCGTAATCATGGCAGATTTTAGCAAACTCCCGGACGGGCACGACGTTTCCGAGCACGTTGGAGGCCTGGGTGATGGCAACGAGCCGGGTCTTTTTCGTGATGATTGATTCAAGGTCAGCCGGATCGAGCGTGCCGTCCTGTGCCGGGGTGATCAGCCGGAGATCTATCTCCTGCCGGTCGCGAAGGCGCATCCAGGGGAGGAGATTGCTGTGGTGTTCAAGGAGGGTGGTAATGACCTGGTCGCCTTTCTGCCACGGGAACCCTGATGCAACCATATTGATTGCCTCGGTGGAGTTCCGGGTAAAGACCAGATCTCCCTCGTCTGCATGAATAAATTTTTTTACCTTCTGGTGGGCGTCCCGGTACTTCTGGGAGGCCTGCTGGGCGAGCCGGTGGACGCCCCGACCGGAATTTGCCCGGCAGGTATGCTCGTACTCAAGCATCGCATCAAGGACCGGCTCCGGCGAGAGACTGGTCGCTGCACTGTCAAGGTAGCAGACGCTTGCAAGGAGCGGGAAATCCGCCCGGATATCGTCGGGAATCATGGAACCCCGCGAGCGCGATCCATACCGGGAATCACGAAGGTACGTTGTTTCATGAGGAACGGGGTGTGTCCCTGCCCGGAGATACTGATCATATCTTCAGGTTTTCCCATTTCAGGTATCGCTGTCATAGACTGAACCAGCTGTTCCTATGATTCCATCAGGGAGACTCAGGCAATCCTCTGGATTTAATCTCCGGGCGTCCCCGTCACCGTGCATGAGGGCCAGTTTCCCTGATGATGTACTGGTAGAGTGTAGGAGTTCACAATTGTTAATGTTTTGCTGCGCTGCCCGCTCTCTGCTCGCGGGCGCGATCTTTTTGTTCGTTGTATGAAAAGGAGCGTGATGTTTTGTTTAATCTAAAAAAAATCATTCCTGGGAGGGCTGACAACTCTCCCTGGCATTACATTATAACGGAGGTGTGTGGTTGCGTGTTACATGAGGCTTATTAATCTGGCAGGGGTATCGACCAGAGCGGGTGAGATGAACCCGTATGGCCCTGCCGGGTTGTTGTACGAGGACGTGAACTCAGGGGTTTTTCACGGACACATACCATAGACAGCCATCATTCCGCGGGTCAGGCGGATTGCTGTCACAGGCGGATCTCTTTTTGTCAGCCCCAGGGAAGTACAATACTGCCCGGAGCCCCGGATACCGCTCAACCATTCCACCGGCTTTCCCGGCAGGATGCCGGGAGAGGCACGGGCAGCGGTACCGGGTGCATCCGGTCCGGCTGAGAGTCCAGCGATATTCGCGTGGTGTGTGTTCATGGCTTTTTTCCTGTTCACAGATGTGAACACAGAGTATGAGGCAGGCAGGGTAATATACCCTGATTTTGCGTCAGGTTTTGCCGCCATATTCTTATCTTCCATAAAAAAAGGGTAGTATAACGAGATCGAAAGCACCAAAACCCGGGCCGGCAGAAAACCAAGGTATATAATCTCCAAACAATTAACAATTGTGAAGTGCCGGGATCCTGCCCGGTCATGTGAAAGCATATCAGGACGTGCAGAGGAAGACTATGACGAAGATTTACGACAATATCCTTGCAACCATCGGAAACACCCCGCTTGTGCGGCTGAACCGTGTCGCCCCGAAAACCGGCGCAACAGTGCTTGCCAAGGTGGAGTCCTTCAACCCCATGGGGAGTGTCAAGGACCGGATCGCGGTGGCGATGATCGATGCGGCAGAAAAAGCCGGGCTCATCCATCCGGATACCATTATCCTCGAACCCACCAGCGGGAACACCGGGATCGGGCTTGCGATGGTCGCTGCTGCCCGGGGGTACAAGATTACGCTTGTCATGCCGGAAACGATGAGCATCGAGCGAAGAAAACTTCTCAAGGCCTTCGGCGCCGATCTCGTCCTTATCCCGGGGAAAGAGGGGATGAAAGGCGCGGTGGGAAAAGCCGAGGCACTCCTTGCGGAGAACCCTAAGTATTTCTATATCCCCCAGCAGTTCCGGAACCCGGCCAACCCGGCCATCCATAAGACGACGACCGCCGAGGAGATCTGGCGGGACACAGATGGCAAGGTCGACGCCATTGTCGCGGGCGTAGGTACAGGAGGCACCATCACGGGGATCGCCGAACTGATAAAAGCTCGCAGGCCCTCTTTTAAGGCCATTGCGGTCGAACCCGATGCCTCGCCGGTGCTCTCCGGCGGTCAGCCCGGGCCGCACAAGATCCAAGGCCTGGCACCCGGGTTCGTTCCCGATGTGCTCAGGCGCGATCTTCTCGATGAAGTGATCCGCGTGACCTACGAGGATGCCATTGCCATTGCACGGCGCATGGCAAAGGAGGAGGGCATCCTTATCGGAATCTCAGGTGGGGCCGCGGCGTGGGCCGCTCTCCAGGTAGCAGCACGAAAGGAGTATGCGGGTAAAACGATCGTCGTCATCCTGCCGGATACCGGGGAGCGGTACCTGAGCACGGAACTCTTCGATGCATAACAGGAGAGGATCATGGTTTTTGACCACCTCAGGGAAGATATCAGGGCAATTTTTTCCAAAGACCCCGCCGCACGCTCCACCCTTGAGGTACTCTTCTGTTACCCGGGACTTCACGCACTCTGGTTCCACCGCAGGGCCCACTGGCTCTGGGTGCACAACCTGAAGTTCTGGGCCCGGCTTGTCTCCCACATCTGCAGGTTCCTTACCGGGGTCGAGATTCATCCCGGGGCTGTGATCGGCAGGAGAGTTGTCATCGATCATGGTATGGGTATCGTTATCGGTGAGACTGCCGAGGTAGGTAATGACGTCCTTATTTATATGGGGGTGGTGCTGGGCGGCACGGCACTTGAGAATATCAAGCGCCACCCGACCGTGGAGGATGATGTTGTCCTCGGGTCCGGCGCTATTGTCCTTGGCCCCATCCGTGTTGGGAAGGGCGCAAAGGTCGGGGCCGGGTCGGTCGTGGTCCGGTCTGTCCCGCCCGGTGCGACCGTGGTCGGGGTCCCGGGCAGGATCGCGGGGCTGGACCAGGGCCTGGAAACCGAGATCACCGGAGAGATCATGCCCGATCCGGTGCTCCGCGTGGCAAGCCGGCTGCTGGAGCGGCAGGACCAGTTTGAGGAACGGCTCCGTCTCATCGAGCAGACGCAGCCCGGCCCGGTCCCTGCTGCCGCCCGGCAGGAAATCGTCTGCGAGAACCAGATCCGCGATGCGCTCCGGGAAGTGATCGATCCTGAGGTGGGCCTCGATATCGTTGACCTCGGGCTGATTAAAGAGGTCCGGGTGAAGGGCACCAGCGTGGAGATCGACATGGTTCTCACCTGTAAGGCCTGCCCGCTCGCTGACCACCTCTCAGAGCAGGTGAAGCGCAAGGCCCTCGGGGTCTGCGGTATCGATCAGGTGACCGTCAATGTGCTGGACGAACCGTGGAACTGGAAGCAGTTCTCACAAGAGCACGGAAATCCAAAAGCCATCTGATCGATGGCCATAACGGTACCTTATTTTTTTTAAAGCGCCAACGTGATCATCATGAAGAAGACCCGGCCCGGCACCGTAAAACCTCCCGTACCTCCCACCCCTGTCCGCACTCCCCACCCCTCGCGGGCCGATGCCTTTACCGAATCCGTGATCCGGGAGATGACCCGGCTCGCGCTCGCCCACAACGCGATCAACCTCGCGCAGGGTTTTCCTGATTTCCCCTGCCCCCCTGAACTGAAGGCCGCTGCCTGCGCCGCCCTCAATGCCGACTTCAACCAGTACGCGATCACGTGGGGGGCGCAGGACTTCCGTGCGGCCATCGCCCGTAAGTCGAAGGCCTACAACGGGATGGTGCTCGACCCCGAGACTGACATCACGGTCACCTGCGGTTCGACCGAGGCGATGATGGCCGCGATGCTTGCCCTGATCACTCCGGGAGATGAAGTGATCGTGCCCGAACCTTTCTACGAGAACTACGGGCCCGATGCGATCATCTCCGGTGCAGTTCCCCGTTATGTCCCGCTCAGCGACGGGGAGTTCATTGATGAGGAGGCGTGGAAGGCTGCGTTCACCAAAAAGACCCGGGCCATCATCGTCAACTCGCCGAACAATCCTACCGGCAAGGTCTTTTCCCGGGACGAACTCCGGTTCATCGCCGACCTCTGTATCGAGCACGACGTGATCGCGATCACCGACGAGATCTACGAGCACATTCTCTACGATGGGCACCGGCACGTCTCGATCGGGTCGCTCTCCGGCATGGAGGAGCGTACGGTTACCATCGGCAGCCTTTCGAAGACCTACAGTGTGACCGGCTGGCGGGTGGGCTATGCCCTCGCAGGTGCATTGCTGACAAGCCGCATCCGGAAGATCCACGATTTCCTCACGGTAGGGGCACCGGCCCCTCTCCAGCATGCGGCGGTCGCCGCCCTCAGCCTGCCTGAGTCCTATTACCGGGATCTTGCCCGTGACTATGACCGCAGGCGGAAGATCCTGTACAATGGTCTGATTAAGGCAGGTTTTGACTGCCGGCTTCCCCAGGGTGCGTATTACATCTTCACGGATATTTCGGGATTCGGGATGACTGATGTGGCGTTTGCCCGGCACCTCATCGCGACGGTGGGCGTGGCGGCAGTCCCGGGCAGTTCATTCTACCACGAGGGCGGAGAGACAAAACTCCGGTTCACGTTCTCCAAAAAAGATGAGACGCTTCACGAGGCTTGCCAGCGGCTGGAACAGCTCGGGTGAACAAGAATAATTATCCGTATCTCCGTTTTCCGGCACGGCTCATTTCTCTCAAAGAGGACCGTCAAGGGAATTCCCCCTGCCCAGCCCTGTTCTCACTTTTTTCTGTTCCAACGCGCTCTTTCATGTGGCCGACACCTGATCTCACGTCGCGGGCAGGCCCGGGATGATCACGCAGATGAGCTGATAATTCCAAAAAATGGGCGATTCAGCAGCTGGAGATTTTCAAAAATGTCCGGGTCGTGATCCGAGGCTTCCGGAATAACCAGATCCATGTTTTGATTATTTTTTAAAATGGTGAATAACAGTTCCGGACTAAAAGAAATTTAATGAACGTGCCGGTGCCGGCCCGACCTTCCCGCCAACTTATTCCTGCCGCCCCTCATCCGCGATCTGTTGCATCGATATCTCACAGTAATGCGGATCGATCTCGATCCCGATCGCTTTGCGGTTGCACTGCGCAAGCAGCAACAAGCGTGCTCCCGCTGCCCATGAAGGGATAGAGCACAGTCTCGCCGACAAGCGAAAAGAGTTTCATGCACCGCAGCGGCAGCTCGACCGGGAAGGGAGCGGTCTCCAGTCGCTCCCAGCCGGAAACCCTGTTCAAGGCGTATTTTCCCCCACAATCCACTAGTCAACCCGATCCAATCCGGGCTCAATATGAGCCCCGATTTCCCCCCGACCCGCCCAAAAGAAGCCCGTATCGGGCTCCGTTTAAAAATATCTTCAAATCGGGCTTATTTTCGAAAACGGACGAAGTAAAACGGACTCGATAACGGGATTGTAGTGGCAAATCTCATGCCTGATGGGCACTTTTACGATCCGAAAAACGAAGGCTGCCAGAACGCGAATACGGGGCTGCAAAGGGCATTATATGGGGCTCAAAATGGGCGTATTTTTTGAAATGGGGGGCCATAAGGGGCCGGATTTGCGGGGGCAGTCAAAAAGGGTGAATATCCGGCGGCCGGAAGGAATTTTTTCCAGAAAGTTCCGTAACCTTCGCGAACTTTTTTTGAAATCTTCACCAACCTTATCGGACTTTTTTACAAAAACGTGACAACCCTGCTGAACTTTTTTGAGAAAGTCCGGCAACCTTGCCGGATTTTTTTACAAAAGTTCGATAACTTCATCAGACTTTTTGGAAGTCTCCAGCTGCTGAGCCGAACATTTTCCGGAATCCTCAACTCATGATCGAAACTTTTCCGGGAAAAGACCGGTGGCTCTTGAAAAAAAGGGTTGTTACTCTCCTTCATCGTATTCCCGGAACAGCGCCTTTGTTCTGCCGGCGGATTCACTCACGCCGGGCGCACATGCGTCAGGACGCAAAAGAGCACAGAAATAAAAGAGGAAAAGGTGAGGAAGGGGACGGTCACGCGGGCATTGCCACGATCACAATGCTGAACGTCTCATCGTCAGCGGTTGCCCCGACCCATGACCGCAGGTAGACCGCCTTGAACGTGTAGGTATTCACGGTGTCCGGGGCCAGGATCCATTCATGGTAGCCACCGGCGCCGATCAGGCCGGTGTCCGGCGCGGCATACGTATCCTGGAGCACTGAAAGGCCCTTTGATGCGGTCGCATTCCACGTATAGCCGGTTGTCGGGTTCTCCGCAAGACGCACAAGCACCCGGTCGCCGGCCGGGATTGTCAGGATCTCCCCGTTTGCCGTGCTGTTCACAAAGACCGTCGTCACCGAAGAACCGGCAACCGTCGATACGGCCGTCGGGATCGATGTCGTAGCCAGTGTTGGTACGGACTCTGTCCCACCCGGTGTCACGCCTTCGGGTGTAACGGCCGTCGTTGTCTGCGCACCAGAGACCGGGGTCGTTCCCTTGATGCATCCGGCGGTCAGGCAGACAGCGATGACAACGAGGCACCCCACTGCAAGTATTAAACTGGTGTTTCTCATTCTGGTCACCTCTCAAATAAATACATATTAAGGAGAATTTAGATAAATCTGGCGATAACTGCGATTTTTTTTGCAGTCACCGGGCAGGATCCGGACCTGCCGGTCTTTTATCGTCCCAAAAACAATACGTCAGCGATCACATGGACGGCAGTTCCGGGGAGAGCAGGGTCAGGGCGGAAGCAACCGCTTCAAAAGAGAAGACCGTCGTATTCAGCCTCCTCTGCGACATCGGCCTTTGGATCCCGGAGATCCTCGCCGTCGTCCTCTCCGGTTCCGTCACCCTTTTTGCCGACGTCATGAAAGACGGGAACGAGATCCTCGCCACGATGTTTGCGCTCGCCATCCTCATCAAGATGCGACACGGTGCCAGCTTTACCTACGATTACGGCATGGGAAAGTTCGAGACCCTCACCCGGATCGCCACCGGCGCTGTCATGTTCATCTCCATTGCTCTCATCTTCTTCTCTGCGATCCACCGGCTCATCGTCCCCGAGGCCCTCCGGCCCACCGGGGTCTATATCGCCATCCCCCTCGTCATCATCACCGCTATTATCGATACCTGGCTCTGGAAGAAGAACTACCGGATCGCGCAAATCGATCCCTCGCCCATCATGGAAACCCAGTGGCGTCTCCGGCGGGCAAAATCGTTTGCCGATATCGCGGTCCTTATCTCGTTTGTCCTCTCCTTTGCCCTTATCGGGTACTCGTGGTCTGTCTATATCGACCCGGGGATCTCCTTTGTCATCATCGGCTTCCTTTTGATCGCCGGTATCCGGGAGATATCCTCATCGCTCCCCGATCTCTTTGACAAGACCCTCGAAGAGGACCTCCAGATCGTCATCTTACAGGAACTCTCGGCGTTCTTTGACGAATACCACGGGTTCTACGGCGTCCGCTCAAGGCGATCCGGGAGCAAGATCTACATCGACATCTTCCTCGGCTTCGATCCCGGGCTCACGATGGGAGCGGTGCAGACAACCAGCGATCGGCTCAAAGGATCCCTTGAAGGGAAGATCCAGGGAAGCATCGTCAGTATCGTCCCCACGAGCGAACGATCCGCGCAGGCAGGCCGGATGTAACTGTGGCGCCCTTGAAGTTTTCTTTTTCCCAAAGATACGTCCCCTGTCATGTGATTCCAGCCCCCCATGGGAAATTGTTTAATGACGGGCACCATACAGTCATTTTACCGAGTGTGTACGTAACGTGATCCACGTTCTCTATGTTGACGACGAGCAAACCCTTCTTGAACTCACCAAATTGTTTCTGGAGCAATCTGGGGAATTCAGCGTCGATACAATAATTTCTGCACAGGAGGCAGCCGGCCTGTTGCGGGATCGCCATTACGATGCGATCATTTCCGATTACCAGATGCCGGGGATGAACGGGATCGAATTTTTACGGCAGGTCCGGCAGTCGGGAAACATGATCCCCTTCATCATCTTTACCGGAAAAGGCCGGGAGGAGGTTGTGATCGAAGCCATCAACAGCGGTGCCGACTCCTACCTCCAGAAAGGCGGCAACCCCCGGGTGCAGTTTGCAGAACTCGGGCAGAAACTCCGGCAGACGGTCCGGCGATCGCATGCAGAACGCGCACTCCGCAAAGGAGAGGCACGGTACCGCGCGATCTTCCAGAATGCAACGGATATCATCCGGGTTCTTGACCGCGACGGCAGAATTGCCTACGAGTCGCCCTCGTCATCACGCATTCTTGGGTATCCCCCTATGTCGCTGAAGGGAAAGGACCCGATGGACTACATTCATCCCGACGATCGGGACCGTATCAGGGCCGACCTTGCTACGGTGTATGCAAACACAAATCTCGGGGTACCCTCTCAATACCGGATGCGAAAGGCTGACGGTGAGTATCTCTGGGTCGAATCGGTCGCCACCAACCTTACCGGTGTCGAGGGAATTGATGGCATCGTGACCACGACCCGGCCGATCGCAGAACGCAAAGCGGCAGAGGAAGAACTCAATAAGAAACATGAGGAACTGAACGCTGCGTTTGAGCAGCTGACCGCGACCGAAGAAGAACTGCGCCAGAACTATAACGAGCTTGCCATGAGCGAGCGTCGCCTTGCCGAGTCTGAACACCAGATCCGGGTCTCGGAAGCATTCTTACAGTGCGTGATCACCGACGCACAGGAAGGGATAACTGCCTACGATACCCACCTGCGGTTTACCCTCTGGAACCCGTTCATGGAGGAACTGACCGGTATCCCCGAGGGAGATGTGGTGGGAAAACACCTTGAAGAGCGGTTTCCCCAGTTTAATGCTCTTGGGTTTCCCGAAAATCTCAGGCGGGTACTTCACGGGGAGACGATTGAATCCCCGGATGCGCCGGTCGAGCTTTCGATAAAAAAGAGGAAGGTCTGGCTCCGGTGTATTGCATCCCCTCTCTACGATCCGGACGGGAAGATCACGGGCGTTATTGGTATCGTCCAGGACATGACTGCACGCAAGGAAGCAGAGCTCGCACTGCTTGCCGCAACAGGGGCGTTAAAAGAGAGCGAGGAGAAGTACCGGAATGTCTTTGAAGCAAAAAACGATCCACTTCTTCTCGTGGATGCAGAAACCCGGTCAATCCTCGACCTGAACCCGGCAGCTTCCGCGCTGTACGGGTATAACCGGGAAGAGATGATGATGATGGCGCTCATGGATCTCTCTGCTGAACCAGAGAAGACGCAGGAGACCCTTGACCGGCAGGTGCCCCGGGTCTCCCTGCGGTATCACCGTAAAAAGGACGGTTCGGTCTTTCCTGCAGACATCTCGCTTGCCTACTTTGCCTTCAAAGGCCGATCAGTCCTGATCCTGTCGATCCGGGATCTCACCGGTGTCCAGCAGATCGGCGATGCCCTCAGGATTGCAAACGTCAAACTCAATCTTTTGATGGGGGTGACCCGGCATGACGTACTCAACTCGCTCACTGCGCTTCTTGGGTATAGCACGATCCTCAGGGAACGGGAAACCGATGCGGCGACCAGCGAGGTTCTTGAAAAACAACAAAAGGTACTGCTTGCGGTCAGAAACCAGATCGAATTCACCCGGTCATACGATGATCTCGGTGTTAAAGCCCCGGTCTGGCAGCATGTCGGGAACACGGCGTCACGTGCATACTCCCAGTTCATCAATACCATCTCTTTTACCTGTGAGACCGGAGATCTGGAGATCTATGCGGACCCGATGCTTGAGAAGGTATTCTACAACCTGTTTGACAATGCGTTCCGTTACGGAGAAGGGGTCACGAACATCAGACTATACGGGGCCATGGATGGGACGGAACTGCTCCTCTATTTTGAGGACAACGGGATTGGCATCCCGGAGTCTGACAAAACCCGGATTTTTTCACGAGGCTTCGGGAAAAACACCGGCCTTGGTCTCTTTCTGACACGGGAGATCCTTGCGATTACCCGGCTTGGAATAGCGGAGACCGGGGAATACCGGAAAGGGGCACGTTTTACCTTCCGTATACCCCGGGGCGCGTACCGGCTCCTGAAATAATCAGATCCTCCCCCGGATCGCGGTGCAGGTTGCAGTAGGGGACATTTTTTAAAGAGTATTTCAGGTGTCCACGATCCCTGCCGAGTAATGGTGCGGTCCTTTATGAACGGCTGTAATCAACGACCGTTCGAAGCATTCGTCCTCGCTGACCGGGCGGGAAATGTAGCCAAGCGCCTGGAGCGTCCGGGCAAATTTCATCGTGGATGCGATGTATTCCGGTGGCAGCGCTGCGCAGTACTTCGGCGAGATCCGGTATGTCTCCAGGACAAATGCCTCGTCTACCATGCCGGTCGTTCCTGCGACAATCCTAGCACAGGTGGCGGGGTCGTGCCGGATCCATTCGCAGGCTGCCTCGTGGGCGGTCAGGAACCGGGTGAGCAGGCCGGGTTTTTTGAGCATCTCCCGCATCACGACGATCCCGTAACTCGGGTTGAACGGCCAGAGCCGGTCGGGGGGCACTGCCAGCCGTGCATTTCCGTACCGGTGAACGGTGGCCGCAAGCGCCGGTGTCCCGGCTGCGGCCGCGATCTCCCCGGTCTCGATGGCATCGGCAAGGAAGTCTGCCCACGGGTAGTTCTTTACCGCGACATCTGTTCTCCCGTACTCCCGGAGCAGTTCGTGCACGATCACATCGTGGATGGAACCCTTCGGTGGCGTCCCGATCGCTTTACCGGCAAACTGCACGAGGAACCCCTGCATGCTGCCACACTCCGCGAGGGTGGGCGTATCGCTCCCGGAGACTATCACCGTTCCCTCGATATGGCCCCCCGCGATGCAGGCGAGCCTGAGCCCCCGGTCGATCCCGATGATGACCGGGGGAAGGCCAATGTACCCGAGGTCGAGCCTGCCTGCCTGCATCGCGCTGATGATGTCGGGGCCTGATGGAAAGAGCGTCCACGTGGCAGAAATGCCCTGATCCGCGAGCAGGCCCGAACCCCGGAGCAGGAACGCGGTATGGTACATGGTGGAGAGGTGGCCGATCCTGATCGTATCCTGTACCATATACGTCACCCGATCTTCTTGAGCACCGCGCCGATCGCCTCGTCTACGCAGGAGAGTTCGGGGCGGAGCATCCCGACCGGCACGTCCACGATCTTCTCCACGATCGAGGCAAGGATCGGGGCACAGATGATACCAGAGGCCCCGTCTTTCTCCGCCCGGGCCGCAGCGACGATGCATTCATCGAGGGAGTGCGCGGAGTATCCCCGGATGGCAAATTTCTGCCCCGAGGACTCCACCTCCCGGGTCTCGACGGAATCCAGCAGGAATTTTGCCGCGATGACCGCAATGAACCGGTGGCGCTCGGGCTCAAGGATGGATACGATCTTTTTCACGGTCGAGAGCCGGGGATCCCGCTCTCCCAGCGTCACTTTGTACAGCGTTGAGACCGGGATGCCGGTCTGCTCCGCGAGTTCCCTGACCGACATGTTCCTGCGCTCCAGCTCCTCGTTCAACGCGGCGGTGAAATCAATCTCGAATATCCTTTTTGAGAGCATATTAACCTTAATGTAATCTTTTTTGGATTATAATTATTACTATAAGGAAAAAAATTTTGCACTTTTGGAAATATATTTGAATAACCCTGCCCATGATCCTGTCATGAGCCGAACTCAGACGTACGAACTAACCATCCTCCCCGGGACCAGCCGCGACGGGGAGAAAGAGGGGTTCGACCGGATCGTGATCCGGCCGGGCGACTCCCTCTCGATCGTGGGGCCGACCGGATCGGGGAAATCCGCGCTCGTCAACGATATCGAGGTCCTCGCGCAGGACGACACGGCGACGAGGAGGAACATCCTTGTCAATGGTGAGGAGCCCTCAGAGGAACTCGTGCGCGACCCGGCAAAGAAACCCATCGCGCTCATCACCCAGAGCACCCGGGTCATCGCCGACCTCACGGTCACCCGGTTCCTGGCCCTCCATATCCAGGCGCGGGACACGGGTTCGCAGGACCTGATCGCCCGCACCATCTCGCTCGCAAACGAGTTTACCGGTGAGAAGATCACGGAGGCCATGCGGATGACCGCGCTCTCGGGAGGCCAGACCCGGTCGCTCCTTATTGCCGATGCTATCCTGATAGGTCAGACGCCTATCCTGCTCCTTGATGAGGTGGAAAACGCCGGCATCAACAAGGAACGGGTCATTACCTGCCTGAGGGAGTACAAAAAAGCCGTGATCTTCGTCACGCATGACCCATATCTCGCGCTCATCACGGACCGGCGGATCGTGATGAAGAACGGGGCTGTGGTCAGGGTGCTCGAACCGGGGAACCGCGAACGCGATATCATCGGCACTGTGTCCGGCATGGATGCGTTTCTCTGGGACATCCGGGAGAAGATCCGGGGTGGTGAGCTGATCGGCGATTCCAATGCCGCCCCTGCCGCCTCGAAAAAGACAGGGGCGCCGGCATGAAACTTGTCATCGTCGCTGGTCCGCCCAGTGCCGGCAAGACTGCGGTCATCCGCCAGCTCATAAAAAAATTTTCAAAGACCGACAAGCCTGCGTACCTCAAGATCGATGTCGTGAAAGCGTTTGAGGACGAGGAACTCCATGAGGAGTTCGGTATTCCCACCCGGAAGGTCTACTCAGGCGACCTGTGCCCCGACCACATGGGCATCATGGTGCTTAAAGACGCGATCACGTGGGCTGATGAACTTCGCGCCGGCATGCTCATCATAGAGAGCGCCGGGCTCTGCCTCAGGTGCACCCCGTACACCACGCAGGCATTCGGCATTGCCGTGCTTCCCGCCGTCTCGGGAAGCAACTCACCGCTCAAGATGGCACCCTTAATCGCCCTTGCCGACGCTGCGGTCGTCACCAAGACCGACCTTGTCTCGCAGGCGGAAAAAGAGGTGTTCCGGGAATGCATCCGGAGCGTGGTCCCGAATATTGATATCATCGAGACGAACGCCGTGCAGGGGACGGGGCTCCGCTACCTGTTCCAGGCGATCAGCAAATATCCTGAGATCGGCGATGCGAAGACCATCACGCTGCGGGGTACGCCGCCGCTTGGGGTCTGCACCATCTGTATCGGCAAGAGAGAGATCGGGTGGCAGCACCACTTCGGCGTGATCCGTCCGCTTGAGGAGGCTGACAACATTTACCGGGGGGACTGAAACCCCATGGCATGGGTTCCCCCCGGCAAGGACTGCGGTTCGTGCGGCATCCCTACCTGTAAGGACTTTGTCAAAGCCGTAAAAAAAGGGAAGAAGGCCGAATCTGACTGCCCGTTCTACGCAGTAGGGCAGTGCGCGTGCCAGGATCGGGCCCGGTACTCCGGGACCGATGTGACCGGTGCGAAATACGATTTCGTCATCCGGGCGTTCCCCGGCGAGCCGTCGGCCCGCAAATTCATCGTGCCGTTCCGGGCCGATCTCGTGGAGAAGTGGGATATCCGGCCGGGGGCGCTTGTGACCGGCCGTCCTGCCGGGCCCGGCTGCCCGGTTTACCATGCGCTCCGCGTCCTCTCCGCAAACCCGGTCACGGGAGTCCTCGAATGCCACACGGTCGGCCCGCTTGCAGCACGGAAAGAGAAGGCGTTCGACGTGCAGGCCTACCATGTTCACGCATTCGAGGGAATTGCCGAGACCCTCCTCCGACCCCCGACACTCGGGCTCCGGCAGCGGTTCCTGCCCGGCTACTGCATGATGGATCTCGCCCACACCGCGCTTGTGAACATGGTCTTAAAGAAAAAAGACGGTATCCATGTCAGAGTCGAGGACATCCGTATCCTGTGAGCCACCCATGATACCCCAATACCGGATCCGGTGTGTCGGCGGCGGGGAGATGATTCCCGATTTGACCGCCCAGTCGTGCCCTTGTGGCCACGACTCCCTGCTGCGTACCGAGTACTGCCGGCGCAGGCTGCACCTCGCGCCGTACACCGGGATCTTCCGGTACCTCTGCTGGCTGCCGGTGACCCGGCCGCTGCTCCCCTCGGGTGGCCCGGTGACGTTTGCGGCTGACGGCCTTTCCCGCGAGCTGGGGCTCCCCCGGCTGTTTATCTCGTTCTCGGGATATTCCCCCGAACACCATGCAACCCTTGCCACCGGCTCGTTCAAGGAACTCGAAGCCCTGCCCACCATGCAGCGCCTCTCGGAACTCGGTGGCAGAATCCCGGTGATCGCCTCCGCGGGGAACACCGGCCGGGCCTTTGCCGGGATCTCTGCGCAGTACTGGAAACCGGTGGTCGTGGTCGTCCCGGAATGTGCAATCCCGGGGCTCTGGACGACGACGCCGGCGCATGATGTCTTCCTTGTCGCGGTCAAAGGGGATTACACGGATGCAATTGCGGTCAGTAACATGCTCACTGCCGTCCCCGGGTGTGTGCTGGAAGGCGGGGCAAAGAATGTCGCCCGCCGGGACGGCATGGGGACGGTGATGCTCGATGCGGCAGTCACCCTCAACCGGCTTCCCGATCACTACTTCCAGGCAGTCGGGAGCGGGACAGGGGCTATCGCCGCGTGGGAGGCGGCGCTCCGGCTCATCGGTGACGGGAGATTCGGCACGGCGCTGCCCCGGCTCCACCTCGCCCAGAACAAGCCATTCACCCCGCTTGTCTCGGCGTGGCAGCAGCGCCGCCGCACGATCGACCCGGATCTTGATATGCCGGATGCGTCCAATGCCGTACAGGCAGTCATGTCCCGGGTACTTACCAACCGCAAACCTCCCTACGCCCTCGCAGGAGGGCTCTATGATGCCCTTTGCGCGACCGACGGGCGCATGTACGCAGTCTCGAATGAGGAGGGAAGAGCGGCGGCACAGATCCTCCGCGATACCGAGAGGATCGATCCCGACCCGGCGGCAGCGATCGCTACCGCGGCGCTCGTGCAGGCAGCAGAGGCCGGGGCCATCGGCCGGGACGACCTGATCCTCCTCAACATCACGGGCGGCGGATATGATCGGATACGGGAAGATTACACCCTTTACCCTATCGAAGCATCCGCCACAGTAACCACCGACGAACCCTGTGACGGGCTTGTTGCAGAACTCAAAAAGTGGGTGGCACACTATGGATGAAGGTCAGATTATTCTCGAACTCAAAAAGCAGGGAATCGATCTCGTCAGTTCGGTTCCCTGCGACCGTGCAAAAGGGCTCTTTTTCAAACTACCGTCGGAATTCCGGCACATCGGCCTGACCCGGGAAGAGGACGGGGTGGGCATCTCGGCGGGAGCATACCTTGCCGGCGCCCGCCCGGCCATCACCATCCAGAGTTCGGGGCTCGGGAACATGCTCAATGCGATCCTCTCCCTTTCCGTGACCTTCGGCCTCCCGCTCCCGATCCTCGCGAGCTGGCGGGGCTGCGAAGGGGAAAAGATTCCGGCCCAGATCCCGTTCAACCGCCCGCTTCCCGGCATCCTGTCCGCGGCCGGGATTGCCTGCACGGAAATCTCCGGGCCGGACGCGCCGCACGAGATCGGCGACGCTGTCGCAGCGGCATACCAGAAGCGAATCCCTCACGTCATCCTCATCCGACCGGAATGCCTTTTTGAGACCGGGTGCAGCGCACCGTCCCCGGAACCCACCGTGCGCCCGTTCTCCGTCTGCTACGAACGGAACTGGCGGACACCTGTGATGACCCGGTACGACGCGATCCGGGCCATTGCAGGGGGTGTGCGTGACGAGGTGCTGGTCGCAAACATCGGTGTTCCTTCAAAGGAACTCTATGCGGCATGTGACCGGCCGGAGAACTTCTACATGCTGGGCAGTTACACGCAGGCGTCCGCGATCGGGCTTGGCATTGCCACGGTACGGCCTGACAAACAGGTGATCGTGATCGACGGCGACGGGAGCCTGCTTGGTTCCGCTATCCTGCCGGTGATCGCAGCGGCGGGGCCAAAGAATCTCACGATCGCCTGCCTCGACAACGGTGTCTTCGGCAGCACCGGCAACCAGCCCCGGCCCGGCCAGGACACTGCAGACCTTGCGCTCATGGCGCTCGGAGCCGGGTTTTCCCGTACATGGACCGTGCACGAACCATGGGAACTCGAAGCTGCACTTGCCACAAAGACCGACGGGCCGTCGTTTGTCCATGTCCGCATCCGGCCCGGCAACAGCGATGTGCCCAACATCCCCTTATCACCGGCACAGATCCGCGACCGTTTCATGGCTGCGCTGCGGAAATAGCCGGAATCACAAAAAAAGTTTTTTCGCTCTGAATGGCTGGATCAGAGCAGCGGGTCGGGAAGTTCGGGGCCATAGACCGGCAATTTTGACCCTGATACAAGGACCGGCCGGTCAGATTTGGCGATCTTGTCGAGGATTAACTTTTTGCCCCGCGGTGTAAGTGCAAAGACCGGGACCGCGGTACCGGCCTGCACGAGCGCTTTTGCCCCCGCGACCTGCCAGATCCATTTCGAGGCACAGGCAGTGACAATATCCGCGACTCCGATAAGACGTTTGGCATCCTTCTCGGTAATCCCGCTCATGTGCACCCCGAAGATAAACGCATCCGGGTGCTTTGCATGGATCGCGGTCGCAACATCGGCCGAGGCGACGGTGACCGCAACATGTGAGAACCCTTTCTCATAGGCACGCGACACCCCAAGCACCGGGTCGATCGTCGCATGTGCCCGGTCAAGGACAATTCCGCCGTTTTTCTCGATCAGGTCCATCTCTTCTTTAAGTGGTGAAGTGCGGACAAGCCCCGACATCCTGCCCCCGATGCCCTGCACCATCTCCGGGGTCGTCACGATCACGGTTCCCGCGCCGTCGCAGGCAAGGACCGCCGCATCGAGACTCCCGGAAAGGATACCGCAGCTGATCAGTTCGGACGCCCCGAAACCGACGAAGTCCACGCTCCCGCAGACATTCCGGTGCGGCTGGCACATGCCCCACGATTTCATCCGGTGCTCGATGTTTGCCTTGACCGCGTCCGGGGTAATCTCGTCAACGGGCAGGGCAAATTTTTTCGCAAGCGGGCACTGGCGGAGCCGCGAGACCGAGACTTCGGCAACTTTTCCGTCTTTTATAATGATCTTCGATCGTCCCATCGCTTCGATCACGTGAATATCCTCTTCATTTTCAGCCATAAACAGTCCCTCTTTTTCCCTCTCGTCCCGGCAACGCAGTATCCCGGCGGTTTGCCTTCGGGGCAGACGCCGCTGTTTTCCGGGACGTAACGATTGTTAACAAGAAGAATCTTTTGGGATTTATGGAATAATAAGCCCATGCATCCCGAAGATTACTGTTACAACGCGAGCATGCGTTCGATGGAACTACGGGCACGGATAGCGATCTCTTCCGATACCGTGATCCGTGGTCTGAGCGTGACCAGCGCGTCGCGGACTTTTTCAAGGTCGGTCTTTTTCATGTTCACGCAGACGGCCTTGTCCGAGAGAGGATAACAGCGCTTGCCCGGGCACTCCTTTGCAAGCCGGTGCAGGATGCCGATCTCGGTACCGATGATAAACTCGTTCTCTGGATCAGATTTCACATGGCTGAGGATCCCCGAGGTGCTCGCCACGTGATTCGCGAGATCGATGACCTCCGGCCGGCACTCGGGGTGGACGAGCACGACTGCATCCGGGTGTGCCTGTTTCGCGAGCGCCACGTCTTCCGGGGTATACCGGTCGTGGACGAGACAAAACCCTTCCCATGGCAGGACGGTCTTTTTCGTAAAGCGTGCCGCGTACTGCCCGAGGTTTTTGTCCGGTACAAAGATCACCGTATCCTCTTTTACCGAATTTACTACCTTTACCGCGTTTGCTGAGGTGCAGCAGATGTCGCTCTCCGCTTTTACCTCTGCAGTCGTGTTCACGTAGCAGACGACCGCTGCATCAGGGTGGCGGGTGCGGGCGAACCTGAGTTCGTCTGAGGTCACCATCCCGGCCATGGGACAGCAGGCATCCGGTGCGGGCAGCAGGATAGTCTTTTCAGGTGAGAGGATCGCGGCGGTCTCTGCCATGAAATCGACCCCGCAGAAGACGATGACATCGCCATCCATTCCCACCGCAGCACGGGCGAGCTCCAGCGAATCTCCGATAACATCGGAGATGTCCTGTATCTCGGGGCGCTGGTAGTTGTGCGCGAGAATGATTGCGTTCTTCTTCTCCTTCTGCCGCAGGATCTCTGCCTGCAGCATGGTGATATCCTGCATCAGGTTACACGCTCTCCCGGTTGTATCATAATGGTATGTCCCGATGCATCAAATACCCGCTTATCGGGTGCCTGTGCAGCAGGCAGTCTGTACCGGGCAGTTTATGCCCCCGGCTTTCCAATCATTTCATCAGACAATGAAAGTCATTCTGCCGGATCAGGGCGTCCGGGTGACGGAGCAGGGCCCGGGGACGGTCGGGGAACTCCTGCACGAGATTGGGATTAATTCTCTTGAGGTGATTGTATCCCGGAACGGGAAACTTGTTCCCGAGCAGGCTGCAATCGGCGGGGACGACGAGATCCGGATCATCCGGATCGCGCACGGGGGATAGGATCGTGGAACCGCGTGCCCCCCGGGGGGAGTCGCCGGCCTGTGCCTGCTGTGGCGAACCGGCGGTGGTCTACCAGCCGGTCACCCGGCGCCATCTCTGCGGCACGCACCTGGTTTTGGATGTGGAAGAACGCGTCCGGGCGACTATACAGGAAACCGGGCAGATCAACCCGGGCGACCGGATCGTGGTGGGCCTGAGCGGGGGAAAGGATAGCACTGCGCTCCTCGTGATCCTCTCCCGGCTCCTGCCCGCATGGCCGGGTGCAAGCCTTGTCGCTGTTACGGTGGACGAGGGCATTGCCGGCTACCGAGCTGACACCATGCGGGCCGCGGAGAGCCTGACCAAACGGTTCGGCGTTGAACACCGTATTGTCTCGTTCCGTGAACTTATCGGAGATGATCTCGACAACCTGCTTACAGGACGCGAAACGCAGGCCTGCACCATCTGCGGTATCCTGCGCAAGAAAGCCCTTGCGGATGCAGCACGGGCAGCCGGCGCGACTGCGATCGCCACCGGCCACAACCTCGATGACGAGGCCCAGTCGGTGCTGATGAATGCGTTCAGGGGAGACCTGCCCCGGCTTGTCCGCACCACGGGTACCGGGACATCAGAAGCGTTTCTCCCGCGGATCAAGCCGCTGATGGCAATTCCTGAAAAAGAGATCGCGGCATATCTCTTCGTGCAGGACCTCTTTTCGGTGCTGCCCGAGTGCCCGTACACGAAATATGCCCTGCGGGCCGAAGTCCGCACCCTGCTTTCAGACTATGAGTGCCGCCACCCCGGGACGATGCAGCACCTCATCGAAAGCAAGAGAACGATTGAACGGTACTGTGCAGGGACCCCGGTCATGGAACCCCTGCACCGCTGCCGGGAGTGCGGTGATCCCTGTTCGGGGAATCTCTGCCAGGTCTGTCGGCTCCGCCACTCACTTTTGGAGTGAGGGTGCGCCCTGCACGCGCTCGGGGTGGGAGTAGACATTCAGTTTCGTGCTGCGGACAAACCCGACGACGCACACTCCCGTCTCTTCCGCGATGGTGACGGCAAGGGTCGTGGTCGCACCGCGCGAGACCATCACCGGGATGTTTGCGATCAGGCACTTGCGCACCATCTCTGATGAGATACGGCCCGAACAGATGGCAAATGTCTGGGAAAAATCGATCCTGTTACGGAGCCCGTAGCCGATCACCCGGTCGAGCGCGTTGTGCCTCCCGATATCCTCAGAACGGGCAATGATCCCGTTTGCCGACGCGAGCCCGACCACATGGATACCGCCGGTTATTTTATGCAGATCTGATTCGAGCACATCTCGTACCATCGTCCGGATCAGTTCGGGGGAAAGGGAGAGCGCCGAGGTAATCTTTGGTAGTTTTTCGGTATCGATATAGGATGTGGCGCCCCCGCAGCCGGAGAGGATGGTCTTTTTGGGGCCGAGCACCTTGAAGAGATTTTTTGTTATCACGCTGATCCGGTTCTTCTCGATCCTGATGGATTCGATCTCGTCGACACCTTTGATGATCTGCTCGGTAAACAGGTAGCCGGTGACAAAATCCTCCAGATCTGTCGGGCTCATCATCGCAGTCATCGCGTGCCTGCCGTTTACGAACACGGCCTCGGGCACCTCATCGATCACCTCATGGGTCCCGGCTTTTGCCGATTCGCCGTCGATCTTTATACAGGGGAGGTTCTTGAACATCGGTGTCTTCATCTGTGTCACCACGAGCGTTTACCGGTCAGGGTTTTTTCGCGGCAGGCGCGAGTACTTCGTCCATGCTCCCACTGCGGTACCCCCCGAGATCGAGTGTCACGTAGGAGAAACCGAGCGCGGAGAAGTTACCTTCCACCGCAGCATGCATATCCAGTAATGCGTGCATCTCCTCTTTAGGCACTTCGATGCGTGCAACCGTCCCGTGCACCCTCACCCGTACCTGCCGGAATCCTTTTTTGTGCAGAAATGCCTCGGCCTCTTCGACCATGTGGAGTTTTTTATCTGTTATCGCATCCCCATAGGGAATGCGAGAGGAGAGGCAGGCTGCCGAGGGTTTGTCCCAGAATGAATACCCGCCAGCCTTTGCGATCTCCCGGATATCGTTTTTTGTCATGCCGGCGTCAAGGAACGGGTGGACAATCCCCTCTTCGGTGCTCGCGGCGAGGCCGGGCCGGTGCTCCCCGGTATCAGAAACGTTGATGCCATCGGCGACACAGGCAAGTCCCAGTCCCTGCGCCCGCTGTTTTAAGACCGCCGCCGATTTCTTCTTGCACCAGTAACAGCGTTCGGCGGGGTTTTTCGTGAACCGTTCATCGTTCATCACGGATACCGGGAGGATTTCCAGGATGAGGTCATAGTCCCGGGCGATCCGCTGCGCTTCTTCTATTGCCTCCCGGGGGACGACGGGGCTGTCGAGAAGGACGCATCGGCTCTTGTCCCCGAGCGCCTCCCGTGCAAGCACCGCGAGCAGACTGCTGTCCACGCCGCCGGAGAATGCGACAAGCATGGACTCTCTCTCTGCTATCTTTCCGAGGACAAGTTTGCGACAGGCAGTTGTGTCCATAATACATCCACGTAGTCTTAAAAATCGGGATTAAAATAAATTAAAAATCAGCTGCCGCACCGGTGGCTGTCGGTACTGCTGCTTCCGCACTGATACTCATCGCCCTCCCGGAGCTGGTGACAGATGTCACAGGTGCGCTGCACAAGGTTCACGTCCCTGCCCTCTTTTAAATCCCGGGCAAGCTGTTCTATTGACTGCTTGATATCGTTCTCGAACTCGATGCGGTAACCGCGTTTCCCGGAGAGATACTGGGAGACTGCCGACGGTGCGATTTCCAGCATCCGCGCCGCTTCGACCTGCGACACACCACATTTCACGAGCTCCACCGCAATAGCTGCACGGATCGCCGGCAGGACATCCCATACGATCTTCTGGCAGGGGGCTTCCATTATATCACAACCTTTAAGTTATCACAATTGTTACATAAATACGTTGTATTCACAATTGTGAATTGGCCGTGCGACCATAAAAAACCATGTCTTACCGCGCCTGAAACCGGTGGCGTATTTCCCGCAGGATCCGGGGCAGTTCATCCTGTGGCTGCACCGGCCGGGAAGTTCCGGGCCACATTCCTGTGGTAACAAAAGAATAATCAGAGAACGAACGAGATATTCACACGTACTTTAAGGAAAGAGAGTATGGGACACCAGCGTATCATCTACATGGATCACTCCGCAACGACGTACGTAAAGAAGGAAATCGTCGATGCGATGATCCCTTACTTCACCCAGCATTTCGGCAACCCCTCGTCCATCTACGGGATCGCCCGCGAATCAAAGACTGCCATTGACACGGCCCGGGCACAGGTGGCAAAAGCGCTCGGAGCGGATCCCGATGAGATCTATTTCACATCGTGCGGGAGCGAATCCGACAACTGGGCGATAAAAGGCGTTGCATATGCCAACCGAAAGCGGGGCAACCACATCATCACGACAGCGATCGAGCACCATGCCGTCCTCCACACGTGCCAGTTCCTTGAAAAAGAGGGATTTGCGGTGACCTACCTCCCGGTCGACCGGTACGGCCGCGTCGATCCGGCGGACCTTGAGAAAGCGATCACCGACAAGACGATCCTCATCTCGATCATGTACGCGAACAACGAGATCGGCAGTATCGAGCCGATCCGGGAACTCGCGCAGGTGGCAAAGAAGCACAAGGTGTACTTCCACACCGATGCGGTGCAGGCAATAGGGAATGTCCCCATCGATGTGAAGGCGCAGGATATCGACATGCTCTCGCTCTCTGCCCACAAGTTCTACGGACCTAAAGGTGTCGGGGCGCTCTATATCAAAAAAGGTGTCCGGATCGAGAACCTTATCCATGGTGGAGGTCAGGAGCGCAGAAAGCGTGCCGGCACCGAGAATATCGCCGGTATTGTCGGGTGCGGGAAGGCCATCGAACTTGCCACCGCCGATATTGAAGGCCATAATATCAGGATCCGGGCGATGCGCGACCGGCTCTTAAAAGGAGTACTTGAGAAGATCCCCAATGCCCGTCTCAACGGCCATCCGACGGAACGGCTGCCGGGGAACTTCAACGTCAGTTTTGAATTTATCGAAGGGGAGTCCATGCTCCTGTGGCTGGACGACGAGGGTATCTGCGCCTCGACCGGCAGCGCCTGCACGTCAGGCTCGCTCGAACCCTCGCACGTACTGCTCGCCACCGGTCTCCCGGTGGAGATCTCGCACGGCTCACTCCGGCTGACCCTTGGCGATGTGAACACTGAAGAGGATGTCGATTTCGTGCTCGAAGTGCTGCCGAAAGTGGTATCACGTCTGCGGGATATGTCTCCCTTATACCAGAAAGCGACAAAGGACGGTGGATGCAATGTATAGCGAAACAGTGATGGATCATTTCAAAAACCCGCGCAACGTCGGAGAGATCGAGAACCCTGATGGTGTCGGGGAGGTCGGGAACCCGGTCTGCGGCGACATCATGAAGATCTTTTTGAAGATCGAGAACAACATCGTCGTAGACGCGAAGTTCAAGACCTTCGGATGCGGGGCAGCTATAGCGTCAAGCAGCATGGCCACCGAACTTGTCCGGGGAAAATCGCTTGAGGACGCGTGGCAGCTCTCCAACAAGGCGGTCGCCGAGGCACTTGACGGCCTGCCGCCGATAAAAATGCACTGCTCGGTGCTCGCAGAAGAAGGCATCCATAAGGCGATCAACGATTATCGCGTCAAACACGGCCTCGAACCGTGGCAGGAAACATCCTCCCATTCACATGAGCACGGTGAAGAGTCCGGGTGTCAGTTATAGGGCAGGCACTCCCGTATCGGATCCGGTAATGTCAGGTGGAACAGATGCTCTCTCTACGCGAACGCGAACGGTACAAACGCCAGCTGATGCTCTTTGGGGATGAAGGGCAGGAACGCCTCAAAAAGGCCAATATATTTATTGCCGGGGCCGGGGGCCTGGGCTCCCCGGTCTCGATCTACCTTGCGGTGGCCGGTGTCGGTACTCTTACCGTGGTAGACAAGGATGTTGTGGAGTTAACCAACCTCAACCGGCAGATCCTGCACTACGACCGGGATATCGGCAGAAAGAAGGTCGAATCGGCAGAAGAAAAACTCCAGGAGATCAATCCTGATATTACCGTCAAGGTGATCGATACCACCATCGACGAATCGAACGCAGCACGGCTTGTCGGCCGGGCGGATGGCATTGTCGATGCGATGGACAACTATCCTACCCGGTACCTGCTCAACGATATCGCGCAAAAAAAGAAGATCCCACTCTTCCACGGCGCGATACGGGGATTCTACGGTCAGGCAACAACCATTATTCCGGGTAAGACCGCGTGCCTGCGCTGTATCTTCCCGTCTGCTCCCCCAAAGGAGGTCTTCCCCGTGGTCGGGGTAACACCGGGATTCATCGGGATGATCCAGGTAAACGAAGTGCTCAAGTACCTGCTTGGCACCGGAGATCTCCTGGCAAACCGTCTCCTGATCTGGGACGGAATGACCGCACACGCAGAAGAAATCTGTGTCGTGAGAAACCCGGCCTGCATATCGTGCGGAGCAGGGCACGCGTCAAAGATGACAACAGCGGTAAAATCAAAGAAAACACCCTCGGGGAAGAAAAAATGACTGTCAAAATAAGATTTTTCGCCCGGTTCCGGGAACTGCTCGGGACCGATATCGTGGTCGCAGTCCCGAAGAACAAGGGTCTGTCTGATCTCGTTAAGGATGTGGCCAGCAGGAACAAAGAAGGATACGACGCAATTTTCGATGAGAAGGGCGCCTTTCGCGAGTTTGTCATCCTGATGCAGAACGGGAAACGCATGGAAACCTCCGATGCGCCGGAGATCAATGTTGCTGACGGCGATGAGATCGCGGTGTTCCCCCCGGTTGCGGGCGGATAACCGGCAAGGGTGCAGCCATGATCGCGATCCAGACCGGAGATGTCGATATCGGGAAGCTGATCACTGCGGCAAAGCAGCGGGGGACCGGTGCCATCGTCGTCTTTGATGGTATCGTCCGGGATGACGATATCCGGGAGATGGAACTGGAAGCGTACGAGGAGGTTGCGGTACATGAACTGGAGAAGATCGCGACTGAGGCAAAAAAGACCTACAACCTCCTCTCTGTCGATATCATCCACCGGATCGGCCGCCTTGCCGTCGGGGAGAATATCCTTGTCATCGTAGTGAGTGCAGGGCACCGCGAGCGGGCTTACGGGGGCTCCCGGTTTATCATCGAGGCGATCAAGGCCGGCGTCCCGATCTGGAAAAAGGAGCTCCGCAGGGATGGCGACCGGTGGGTTCCCGGGGAGCACCAACATGGGTGCGGGACCGGGAAATAATCGCCTCGTTTTTCCTGTCAGGCCACCTTCTTTTCCGTGAGTTTTCGGTACATCTCCTCACCCACGCATTCCCGGGCGTGCTTGCACCACTGCACGCATGAAGCGATATCGTTGTAGATCACAAATCCGCATCTGCTGCACTTCACCGAGACATCGTTTGAGAAGAGTTCCACTTCTTCCCCGCACTGCGGGCACTTCTTGATGGTGAGCGTCGGCGTCCGCAGGTTGGCCGCACCGGGGCAGTGATCGAACATGTGACCATTCCTCTAACGTATGTTGTCCTCCCGGTACATGAACCGGGCGGATCTTCCAGTTGTTATTCTATGCAGGGGAACCGGCAAATGAGGGGATTTGATATGTTGTTATTTCTCCTGCGTGACAGGCAGGAGAATGGTGTGGCTGCTATCCAAAGATGTATGAGCGCCCGGTGCAAAGATTCCGGCAGGTTATGACCGGGAAGCAGTTCATTTCAACGGTAAAATATGTGGCCGGCACAAAACCGGCCTTTCTGCTTTCCGAGATTGCGGTCTACCTGGACGAACCACCGTCCATCGATCAGATGTACGCCTCACTTTTGCCGCACCTTGCCGGTCTCGGCCTTGCCGCAAAAAAAACCGGTGAGGATTACGAGATCTCGCGACTCCTGCCGTCGCCGGCATATTGCCTGAACGCTGCCGAGGAAAAACGACTCGGCGAGTACCTTGATCTCCATACCCTTCCCCCGGCGCTTGAAACGGCCATCGAGCAGTACACCACCAGAAAAACCGGCAAAGACTGGTCTGACCCGGTCATCCTCGAACGGCTCCGCCGTGCCATTGTTTCCCAGAAGGACGATTACTGGAAACCGACAGACATGCGATCGCTCCAGTACACGAAAGGGTATTCGGTGCTCGGTTACCTTGCGTACCATTTCCCGGTCTACTTTATGCAGACCCGATACCTGCTCGCCGAGCTCGCCCGCGAAGGTCTGCTGAAACGTGAGATGACGATCCTCGATCTCGGGACCGGTCCGGGAGTCATACCGCTTGCCGTTGCGGATTTCTGGATGAATCTCGACACGGCCCGGGTAACGGTATTCCCGGTCGAACGCTCAAAAGAGCACATCGAGGCGTTTGGTTCTCTTGCACAGAGCGTTGCCCCACAGAACTCCCACGTAACTATCGAGCCCCCCCGGGAAGCGGACATCACCGATCCAGCACATATCCCTCTCCCGGAACGTGTCGATCTGATGGTCTTCTCGAACGTGCTCAACGAGCTGGCCGGCCTGCCAGTTACAGCGCGTGCTGATATCGTCATGAAGTATGCAGAACGGCTTGCACCGGACGGGACGATCCTTATTATCGAACCTGCTGAGGAAGCGACGTCCACCGGCCTGCGTGTTCTTTCCTTAACGTTAAAGAAGCGGGGGCTTTCGATCTATGCACCCTGCACTTTTGTCTGGGGGACTAACTGCACGCCGGACCGGTGCTGGAGTTTCCAGACTGCGCCTTCCATCCGGCCCACCTGGATCATGAACATGCTTGCAGCGTGCAGTGAGCCGTTCCGGTACGTGAACACCGACATCAAGTACAGTTACGTGATGCTGCGGAAGGACGGGAAGACACGCTCCTCCTGTCACATCCCAAAGGACGCGAGAGCGCTGCGTTTGTCCAAGATACACCTGAACGTGGGAAAACGGATCACAGTAGTGGCGGTGAAGATGTCCGAGGATCTCGGGGATAAAGAGACCCATATGTTCAGGCTCTGCGACGGCTCAGCGGAAAAACCGGTGTATGCGGTGCTACCGGCATTCCATATCATGCCATCCAACCGGGAACTGGGGTCTGCACCGTACGGAACGGTGCTTGAGATCCGGAATGTGCTGGTGAGGTACAACCCGGCGCACGATGCGTATAATCTGCTGGTGAGCAGGGATACTCATGTCATATCAATTAAAAGCCAGATATGTGCTAGCCGCAATTAGAGGAGATCTTATCGTCGGAGATATCCCAAAATCAAATTCTAAAAGAAGGTCTGTGCAGGTCCGTCTTATTTTATCTAAAATATGAAATCATTCATCATCTGAACGTGACTCATATAAAGAAATTACATTGTAATATACGCAGACGCACCCCCCACATAATAAATTTGGGAACTGGTTATTCCTGGATTCGAGTTAAAGGGAACATTCAGCCCAATGAGGCGTACTCCCGCTGAACTTGAACCCACCGGGAAAACCGGGTTATTATTTATTTCAAATTCTGTCCACGCTGCGCTGGAAGCTGGCACCGCTGGCATGTTGAGATTCACGGTGGACTGGAACTGATCAAATGCATTTACCGATATTGAACTGACTGCCCCCCGACCTTGGTAATTATTGTTAATATATACTAAAATATCGTTGAAAGAGAAGACCGTGAATGCTGAACTTGTTGAATACATTGAACCAGACTCGTTGCTCCCCCAAACCAATTTTACGGTGTCTCCAGTGTTCAGGTTTATTGTAACCCCGTTAAGGGTAATTGAGGATGTATAGGGCCACGTGTTACGGAACTGCATGACGCTGCCAGATTCGATGTATCCTCCTTTATATGGGGAGTTCAGGGTTACTGTACCTGACACGGGAATGGTCACCGTAATATACCCAGTTTTTGTTATGGAATTATTCCCGCCGGCATTGGACGCAGTCAGTGTGACGGAATAGGTTCCTGTAGTTGAATAGGTGTGTGTCGGGTTTTGAAGGGTGGAGGTACCTCCATCCCCGAAAACCCAAGCCCACGAGGTCGGAGTACCGGACGAGGTATCGTTGAACTGGATCCCGAGGGGTGCTGTCCCGGAGATCGGCGTGGCAGTAAAGTTTGCCACCGGTGCCGGTGCTGTCACGGTAATATATCCAGTTTTAGTTACTGAATTATTCCCGCCGGCATTGGATGCAGTCAATGTAACGGAATAGGTTCCTGCGGCTGTATAGGTATGTAACGGATTTTTGATGGTGGATGTGTTTCCATCCCCGAAGGCCCAAGCCCACTGGTTCGGAGATCCTGTGGACAGATCGGTGAAGGTAACATTGAGCGGTACTGTTCCAGAAAGTGGGGTGCCGGAAAAGTTTGCCACCGGTGCCGGTACTGTCACGGTGATATATCCCGTTTTAGTTACTGAATTATTTCCGCCGGCATTGGACGCAGTCAGTGTAACGGAATAGGTTCCTGCGGCTGTATAGGTATGTAACGGATTTTTGATGGTGGATGTGTTTCCATCCCCGAAGGCCCAAGCCCACTGGCTCGGAAATCCTGTGGACAGATCGGTGAAGGTAACATTGAGCGGTACTGTTCCAGAAAGCGGGGTGCCGGAAAAGTTTGTCGCTGGACCGGGTACCGCTGTCGGGGTGGTTGCGGGAATCGTTGACGTTGGACCCGTTCCAAAAGATTCCGACATTAGAACCTCTCCATTGGCACCATTTCCTGTATATACGATCATTACAATCGATGGTGGAATGGTCCCTGGTTTGGTATAGGTTAGCGTCTCTCCCACGGTCCATGTGGAGGGGATACTGATACTCGAGGTAACATCGGTCCCGTCTACCAGAATCCTGTAGGTCCCGTTTACAAGAGGATCCCCGCCATTATTCAGGATGGTGACGGTCTGACTCTGGTTCGATATGGCCGCACTGAGTGCCGGGACAGCCTGCGGCTGGGGCTGGGAGAATAAAATCAGATTAAGAAGGGCAATCCCACCGGCAATAATGACAACGAGAATAATCACGCCCACCATCTCGGCTGTTGCGTGGTCATTACATTTTCCTGTTGGCAAGGTACTACCTCTTCACATCCCTGACTACCGGCCGTGGTAAACTGAAGCTCCGGTGAGTATACTCATATAAATATGCTCTTATTATATGAACCGTTGCGGTGATTTTTCACTATTTGGTATGTTTTACGAAAACCAGCGAGAGTGCCAGTTCAGCATCACATTTTACAGGTAACATTCCCAGAAAATTTCTCTGTATCTTCTTAAGGTCGCCTTGGGTCCCCAAATCTCATGCGGATCCGTGCAATCATGAATACTTCACTGTCTCCTGCATGCCCGAAAATGATATACTTTATAAATATGCTTAGTGTCTAACACATAGTGAGTAATACGATGACGGGAACTGGGGCTGGAGGGAGGAGCAGGGATGTTGCACTCTCTGAAGTTGTTGGGTTTATCCTGATTCTTGCCGTTATCACTTCCGCGTTATCCATCTGGATGGTCTATATCATTCCTGTCAACGGGCGAAATGCAGAGATCACCCAGATGAATGCAATCAAGGACCGGTTCACGGATTACAAAATCAGCCTTGACTCCCTCTGGCTGAACAACCAGACCGGCACGACGCTCTCTACCTCGTTCAATCTCGGTACGGGCGAAGGCAGTTCCCAGTCAAGCGGTCTTTTTTTGTGGCTTCTCAATCCTGTTTCCTCATCTGGTACCCTTTCAATTCAAAACCCGGGGGATTCCATCACCGTGATGAGCAGCTCCGGAACAAATCAGACATTCTATCCCGGCAGAATGTCATACATATCAAGCAATAATTACTGGATCCAGCAGACCTACTATTACGAAACCGGCGGTGTATTCCTGTCCCAGCTGAATAACGCCTCGGTATGCCGTGTATCGCCGCCTTTTTCCATTGCGATGGCAACGAATGGAGGATCTCAGGTAGCGACCGTAAACCTGGTCATGGTAAACCTTGTAGGAGGGGGTTCGGTGTCGGGTGATGGTCCTGTCCGGGTGGATTCCATGATACAGACGCCTCCCCAGCAGATTGCAGTCCTCCAGCCCAACGCTTGGGTAAATATTTCGTTCAATGTTGTCGATCTGCCCACTGCCCAGATGTGGATGAACGAACTGAACAGTACTCGGATTGAAGGCAACATCACCCAAAGTTCGTGGTATACGTTCAATGTCGTCAATAATACCGCGACAAACCGCGGGCAAGCTTATATGAATATTACCGGGCCCAACTCAGGGTCATCATCCGTTTATCTGACCCTGCAGTCCGTTAGTTATGTAGTGACTCCCAACACTATTGCAGCGGTACTTTCATGACTTGCCTGAGTGCATCCCCCCGACACATATCTACGCGCCGCGGTCATGGTGGTACTGCCGGAGTATCCGAAGTGATGGGCACGGTTCTCCTGCTTGGCATCACCGTTGCCCTGGTGACTATTTTTGCAGTGTTTCTTTTCTCCCAGAACACGCCGGTTAAGGTACCCAATGTTAACTTCATGGTCGGTATCAACAACCAGAACCCCCCTACTCTGTTCCTCACGCACAATGGCGGGGATACCCTCACGTTAGGTACATTCTCCGTCTATGTGGATGGGATTTCGAAATCGTATTCAGTTCAGGGTGGCGGTACTACATGGTCGGTGGGGCAGAATCTGCAGGTACCTCTTTCATCCGGTCAGGCTCCGCAGAATGTGATTCTTGTCTATAACCAGACTCAGGGGACTGCGGTCATCGGATCTGCATCTGCCAATCTGGCAGCAGCTGCCGTTAATGTCGCTCCGTACGTTCTTCCTACAGTCACTCCCGCTCCCTCTGCGGGGTATATCTTTAACGATATTGCCAATATCACCAATTCGTCGTATTTTATCCCGGCAATCCAGCAAAACGTGACAAGTACCAGCATCTCATTCTGGAGAAGCACCTACCAGACAATTAGTTCTCCAAGTTGTAACGGATTGTGTTATGATAACAAGAGCGGCACCAATGGTCTATATTACTATACGTTCACGGTAAACGATAACGGGGTATCGTCCATTACCTATGGAGCATCAACAAGTTCCATCACATCCATTCCATTAAAGGTAAATGACGTGGTTAATATCTCTTTGACCGGTGGTAATGTGAATGATTTCGATTCATTTGGCATTGCCCCTTCGATATGGGAGCTCTCTGTGCAAACCAACGTGGCAACCCTGCAGATCAATTTTGCAAACGGCACAAAATTCACGCAGAGCGGCACCTACATAGTCCATACAAGGGTTGGAAACTATACAAACTTGCATTCCACCCTCTGGATAGATACCGCTGATAATGGTCAGGCTACCGGGCTCACGGTTAATGGAACACAGCATATCAATGGACTGGACTCAACAACCATATTACTGACCAACGTCAGGCCCGGACCTGTGGGAGTATACCTGATTTTTTCATCTGGAGGCGATCACACACTCTACTTCGTTGGAAAGGCCGATCAGATTTCTTATAATGGGGTACCCCAGACATTTCTCTGACGCTCTGTTAGTTGTAATGGATTACCTACCACCATCCTGAATATTGTCCGAACGGCAACAATTATGCGTCGTTTTTGTTCGAGAAAACAATCATCAGATTACTGAGGGGGTACCCCCTTGCCGGGCCGGCATATGGGTGGGGGTGATCCCCCCTCCCGGAAAAAAAAGAAGGAGTGGCATCAGCCCCCATCAAACCGCAAACTCTTCAACCCCCTGACACCCACAGTACAAAAATGACCCGGGGAAAAATGCCGGTTGCTGCAATCGTCGAAGCAAAAAAATTCGCGGAGCGGATGGGATACCGGTGGCAGGAGAATTCACACCCGGATCTCACGTACGACTTCTTTATCTTCAAGTCGGATGCGGCCTGCATCGTCCGGGTCCGGCAGACAACGTACCGGATCAATCCGGATACGCTCTACGAAGACCTGATTCCCGATGATCTCCGCGAGGTCCGTGCACTGCCGTTCCCGCCATGGTTCCAAAAAGAGATCTGGCTGCGCACCCGGCACGAGCGGGCCTGGCGGAGGCTCCAGGTTCATGATCTCTCCGTGGGCGAGCTCGAATGGTGGGGGCCGGATGATTACACGAACCCGCACGCCCGGTAGTTTGCCGCTCCACCTTTAGGGCAGGACTCCCTTTATAAAGGAGGGGTGTGGCCGGACCCACGGTCATTCATGATCGTTTCTCCGACGGAGGGTTGCCGGGCCGGATTCGGGCCCGGGAAGTTCCAGTGGAAACGGTGCCAATCCTCTCCACGATTATCCTTTTAATCAGGTATTTTTTGAAACCGGGCGTTTTAAGTGGAAAAAAACCGGCATATTTAGCCGCGTTCCTTTGAGCGTGAAAAACCGGCTGATCAACAGGTTGTCCGGGATTTCGGGCAGGTCCGGATGGGCATTACGGCCGAAAAATAAAGGGGGTTTCTGAACTGGGAAAAACGGTCCGGTTTTTCCGGGAAAATGCCCGGGATTCGCCTCCATCGGCTTCGTATGGTGGAAACAGGGGTATCCGAATGGCGGGATACGGTGGTTTTGAGGAGTTTTTAGCATCGGGAATGCGAGATTCACGGTGGGTGTTGCACCATGATTTTCCGGAGAGAGCGTGTTCCCGGGGGCTCCGGGCCCCCGCCGCACGGGCATCCCCGGTTGCGATAGTGTGACAGATTGTCGAAGGGGATTTGTGGTGGAGCGATCTTTCCCGGAAATGTATTCACTTGATCCGCCGCGGGGCGCCCCTTCTGGGGCGGCGGCACTCTCCGCTCGTGTGGGGTATGGGAGAATTAGCTCCCATCATCATGTCCGGCCTTGCCGCACTTTTCCGGAAAAGTTCAGATCATGAACCAAAGATTTCAAAAAATGAGCGACTCAGCAGCGGGACATTTTTAAAAAAAGTTCGCAAAGGCTGGTGACAATTCCGGAATCTTCAGATCAAGACCCGGACTTTTTTTACAAAAGTTCGATGACCTGCCCGGTGATGGTTCACGGCCGGTAGAATGGGGAATGGTGGCTTTCCTTTGCGTGGAGTATCTTCCCTTTCACCCTGCCCAAACCCGTATCTTTAAGGCAGTTCCCGTAAACGGTATAGATCCCAAAAAAAGGAAATGGAACGCATGAACGCACAACGAATCGAGTCCGGCACAACCGACGGCGATGCACTGGGATTTTTCGAATCCCTCTTCTCAGGCTGGCTTGAAATCAGGGAAAACCACCGGCTCTACCTCCATTTCATCATATCACGGAACAAAAACAAGGGCAATACCCAGGCGCTTCTCCGGCAATGGGTCGCACAGGGATACGATGTACGGGTGGTGATGCCCCGGCCCATCATGCAGCACCTCCTTAAAAAATTACAGTTCGTCCCGTCCATGGAGTCACTCCCGGAATGGTACGAAGGGATCGTTGAATGCTGGCGCAGGCCAAAAGCGTGGATGTGGCCCGGCTCATCTGAGGATTGTCATGAGACCGGGGAATTTGTGGACGTTTGAGGAGATGAAAAATAATTCACTCCCCGAGCAGGGTCTTTGACAGGATATATTCTCCTTTTGCCTCCCGGGTTGTCCCGACAATGAGCCAGCGTTCCGCACCATGCTGTTCAAGGACCCCGCAGGCCTCGATTGTCTCTCCTGTGAGCGCCTGGCCACTGTATGTATGGGTAAACGAGAGCACTTTTGTTACCGATTCATGTGCGATCTCGTAGACCGCCGGGTTGTCAAACGCAAGCGAGGCATCGGTCACCTTTGCCACGATCGTCTGCTTCCCGAGGACTTCTCCTTTCCCGGCAGGAGCACCCGCGAGCTTATCGTAGGATCGCGTGTAGAGGATGTCAAAGTAGGTACCTTGGATCTGCCCCCGGTTCCACTTCCGCTGCTCATGGAGTACAAAGACATCGTAGGGGATATCAGGCCTGCGCTTCTCGTACACCTTGCGCCACATCTCCGGGGACATGCCCTCGATCCTGCCATCGGCAATACCCTGTTTGACAAGTGCCTGTGCGGTAAACCAGTGCTCCCCGTACACGACCATATCAATATCCGAACTCCCGTTCTCAAGCCCGCACATGAGCGACCCGGTACAGCCGACTGCACCCTGCGGCAGGCAGAACAGGTCGAGCAGTTTTTTGACCCTTGGGTGCGATGCGGCGATGCGGTGGATCTCCAGATCCGGCTTTAACACCCGGTGCAGATCGGCTCTGGGGATGCGCTGGACGAGCCCTGCATATGCCGGTTTTTCCCGTGCGATCCGTGCATAGGCCTCTTCGAAATCATATTTGCGGAACCGCTGGCCCGAGGGGCCGACCCTCTCGCCCTCATTGTCCGGGACATAGCGGAGCACGCACCCGACATTTATTTCGTTGTCATAGGCAGAGACCGCATAGAGCCAGCCATCGGGATCTTCCACAAAATCACGAAGACGGATCGGCAGCATGGCACGGGCTCTTTATTGGCATGATACCAGGAATGCGTCGATCGTTTCCGCGTTCGCGCCACGGCGGACGATCGTTTTTGTCGTAAGATCGACAACCGTGCTTGGCGTCCCGGGCAGTCTCCCCCCATCGATAAGGAGATCGTGAGGCACCGTGCACTCGTCCGGGGTCTGCGGGTCTTTTCCTCCTGACAGGTTCGCGCTTGTTGCAGTTATGGGTGCATCGAACCGCTCGATAACCTGCCTTGCAATATCATGTGCCGGTATGCGGATGCCGATAAGACCCGTGCCCCCGGTCAGAATACCGGGAATCGTCCTGCGTGCCGGTACCACCACGGTGACCGGCCCTGGCAGGAATTTCCTGATAAACTCCTCCATGGGGGTGTCGATACGGGACACGGCGGCAAGCATCTCGAAGTCACAGACCGCAATGGAGATCGGTTTCGCGAAATCCCGTTTCTTTGCCTCGTAGACCTTTTCGATGCCCTCTTCTGAGAAAGCGTCGGCACCGAGGCCATAGAGGGTATCGGTCGGGTACACGATGAGGCCGTCATGCATCAGCACCGAAACGGCCCGTTCGATAATATCCATTAAAATTCCCTGCCGCGGACCCGGTTGATATCAAATACTGCCTTGCTGCTTACGTGCATGACGGCAAAAACGCCCGCCTGGATCGGATCGGTCACGACCAGATCGGCGTGCTGGGGCACGGTTCCTGCCATCTTGAGGGCAATGACCGGTATGCCGGCCTCACGCACCCGGTCGACCGCCTTTGAGATGTCCCCGCCCATGATCGACCCGGCGAGCACGAGGATCGAGGCCCGGGGCAGTCGTGAGACCGCGTCGACGGCAAGCGCAAGCGTCCGTTCGCCGACAAGGGGGATGGTATCCACCGATATCCGCTCGCCCCGGATATTATGCCGGTCTGCCTCGTTTACCGCACCGAGCGCCACCTGTGCGACCTGAGCCCCGCCGCCTATAATGATCACCCGTGAGCCGAAGATATCGCCAAATGGCTGGAAGTTTTTTACGTCCCTGACCGATTGTATTGCCTCAAGATCGCGCACCAGCTGTTCGCGATCAGGCCCTGATTCGTATTCCAGATAGAGTTCTCCCATTCCTGCATGGGGGCCGGACTCAAAGATCTCCTGGTTTATCATGAGGATGTTGGCCCCATGTCCGGCAATCACTGTCGCGATATCCCGCAGCACGCCCCGGGTATTTTCGGCAATGATCCGCATCGCACAACGTTCAGGTTCCGTGTCCATAACAACTGATGCGATAGCCGGGGATCGAACCCGGGTTAGAAGCTTGGGAAGCTCCTGTCCTGCCGCTAGACTACTATCGCATTTTACTACTGCTCTATGATATTGCCTTATTTCGAAGATAAATATAGTGCCTGGTCCGGGGCGGTTTACGCGAGGGGCTGGTCGATATTTTTAAAAACGGCTGTGCAGCATAATATCAATACACTACGTGTTCGTGATCATATGCCCGTAGTATATTCCGGTACTCGCGGGCACATGTTCATAATCGTCGTCTGATAATGGAGAGTTATTTCCATGAAACATTCACAAATCTTCTTTATTCTGCTACTGGCTGCGGCCATCACCTTCCTGGTATCGCCGATCTATGCTGATACCGGGGTACTCTACCAGACTGCCTTCACCACGGATCCGCACTGGACAACGAACAACCCGTCCAGAGACTACTGGGATCAGGCACAAGGGACATACGATTTCAGCATATCGCCAAGTACCCAGAATTCTGCGTATTCGCCTGCGATTGATTATACCGGCGGATCGTTTACCCTTGAATACGATGTCACGCTCCAGCAGGTTGATCAGGGTGCAACATTCCGGCTGGGTTTCTCCGGGACCGATATGGACCTCAATAAGGGCCCGAATGTCGTTACGGAATTTCCCAACGCAAAATTTGGCCAGATCATGGTGCTTCACGTCATCTCCCAGAGTGCAAAAATGGAAGAGGTGAGCAGTGATACCACCTCCTATGGCGGCCCGACTGTCACGTATGCTCTCAATACCACCTACCATGTTGAGGTGGATTACAATGATGACACGGATGTTGTAACCGAAATCGTCACCAACAAGGCAAGTGGTGAGCAGGTCTGGAGTTATTACGTCGCTACCCAGGAAACCCTCAAAGGCATGAACCGAATCTATATTGGGTCTGTCGGCGATTATGGCACGATGGGCCAATATGCTACCGGCTGGATCGATAACGTGAAGCTCACAACCCCGGTTCCGGTTACCCCCACAACCCCGACCACACAACCCACAACGCCCCTGCCTACGTACACTCTGCATCCCACTACGAAGACCACAACGTTCGCACCATTGACGCCGCTCCCGACCACAACAAAGAAATCCCCCTCTTCAGGACTGGTTGTCCTTGCCGCATTGGGAATTGCCGGGACCTGTGCCGTTGCGAGGACGATGAATAAGAAGAGATAAGCACACCCCCTTATAGGGCATACAACTTTTTTTTATCCCGTGCGGGTATCTTGTGATTTCATACCCCGGCTGCTGATTCCGAGGCATGATTGTGATTCAAAATATGTTTTCTTTCCTGAAAACATCCGATTTGTTGTGGATACCGGGAAGATCCCGGCATTCGATTTCAGCCCTGGAAACAGGAATATGCCGGTGGGAGCTCAGGTCTTATCTGATCATCTTCCGGGGGAGTTGGGAACAAAAATAAGAGTATGGGGTGGCTTTTCCTGTGAAGCCTAGAGGATGCGTATCAGGGTTATTCCCTGCTGGATCCCGTGTGCTTCTGCGGAACCGGCCGGGAGTAGTTTTTTACATATCTGCCAGTCCCTCTCACAGCCCGTCCATCATGGCGCCCGTTTGTGCGAACACGAGAGTCTATGGAATGGATGAGGGTGGCATGCTCAATCGTTCGTACTGGTGCGTGGCGGAGCCGGAAGATCCAGTCCCGGTTATGCAGGATATGTCACTGCATACCGGTACGGATCCTGTGCCCCCGATAACATCCCCCAGCCCAACCGTGGGAATGGTACCGGGTTCTGCAGCACCCGCAGGATGTACCAGCAGACCGACCATGATCAGGAGCAATGCCGTTCCCATCATGATCTTGCCGGTATCCATGTGAGTGCCTCCGTTTGTTTTTCTCATGGGTCGGCAATACACTGGAATGATTCCCGGGTATTACCTGATCACATTGTTACCTGCAACGCCACATATATTGCCCCCATGATAGGGGTTAGACCATTGAACCCGCTGGTTACATGGTGCTCACGGGAAGTATACCTGAAAAATGACATAGTCAATCCTTTGTACGTGCATAGGGTTATAGGACGGCAAAGCGACGTACCACTCAGGAAGAATATGAACCCGGAAGACAAGTCTCCCACGATTGTTGTTGAGGATACTACTGAATCGCTTGACGAGCTTTCGGAATACCTGGATGTGCTCTCCAGCAGCGCCCGTCTTAAGATTCTAAAATTCCTCGAAAAGAAACCCCGCGACGCACGGGCGATCTCCCATGAGATCGAGACCAGCTACGAAAACACGAAAAAGCACCTTGACAAACTCATGAGCATCGGTGTGATAAAAAAAGGGGCAGGACTTGGTTCCCCCACTTCAAAAGGCATTCACCCGGTCTGGCAGTATTCGGTTGTGCCTGGCGGCCTGGAATCAATTATCCGGAACCTCGGGCTGTTCTCCAACACGCGTGTCCAGATTATCGGGGGAGAGATCTCGAAAAGGCTGGAATCCGTCAAAAGTACGCTCTCACAGGAAGTGCTGGGAAATGTGCCTGCCGCAATTGTACTGGGCGGCCCGGAGGATGGCAGGATCTTCCTTTTGAGAAATGACACGGTCCGTGTCGGGAGGATCGACCCGGAACGCCCTGCAGATGCAACCGGCGATGCAGATGTCGAGCTTTCCGGTGTGTATACAGCGGTGACCCGTATATCAAAACCCCACGGGAAATTTCTCTTAAAAAAGAATGCCTGGTACTTTGAAGACTGCGGGAGTACCGGTGGATCTGTGCTGAATAATGCGCGGCTGGAACCCCATGTCCCCACACTGGTCAACGATGGCGACCTCCTGGAATTTGCCAAAGGAGCCGGCGGGGCAAAGCTGCTCTTAATCATCCCCAAAATTCATAAATAAATGTACAAACCGCGTGCACGTATGTTGGCGTAGTCCTTGTCCCTGTCACAGATCGCTGAAGAACAATGATCCTTAATCCCGGTACCCCCACATGATGCGTCATCCCCGTCTTTTCCTGCTCTGCTGTGCAGCGGCGCTGCTCATGACTGTGGCATATATCCCTTCGGCAGCGGGAGCACAGTACATTGTTTCACCATCCGGAGGGGAATTTACCAGCATCCAGAATGCGGTCACCTGGGCATCCCCCCTTGATACTATAATTGTCAGAAGCGGGACCTACCCTGAAACGGTCAAAATTGACAAGAAGATCACGCTCATCGGGGTCGACACCGGAGGGGGAGCCCCGGTTATTGATCCGGGAAAACGGGGGGCTGCCCTTGTGATTGGCGCGGATGGATGTACCGTCGGGGGTTTTACCCTCCAGAACAGCGCGACAGCGAGTGGCATCCGCGTTAATTCAAACGGGAACACGATCGAGAATAACACTCTTTCAGGTAACGTGGATGGTATCGTTTTTGTCTCGGCAAGTGATAATACGATCACCGGTAACACCATCACTGACAGCTCACGTGCAGGTATCGTTCTCCAGAATTCAGGAAACAACCTGATTGAGGGAAACCGGATCCTCAAAAATACTCTTGGAATATCGCTTGATGAAAAATCCACAGCCAATACAATTACTTTGAACACGTTCTCCAATACGGATAATGTCCTGTCAAGAAGTACCGGGTCACAGTGGGCATCGTCATCGGTGATGTCCTACGTGTACCTGGGAAAGACTCTGACCGCGAGGATGGGAAATTACTGGAGCGATTACCGGGGAACCGACCAGAACTCAGACGGCATAGGAGATACACCATATGTGGTGGGCCCCGTAACAAATCGCAACACGCTCTCTGGGGCAGACCAGAACGAAGTTGATCCGGCCCCTCTCATGGATCCTATTGAGTATTATTCTCAGATCCAGCCTGCTGCATCCGGGGCTCTTGTCCAGGCGACGGCTTCGGTGAGTCCCCTGAACACGGCACCTCCCGGCCAGGTTGCATCTGCGACTGATAACAGACCTGTATCAGGGAGTGACAACAACGGCAGACCGGTTGTCGCGCTTGTTGTACTGGTGCTGCTGGTGTGTATCGCGGGAGCCGGGGGCCTGCTCTACATCAGATCCCGTAAAAAGCGTACGGAGCGTTACCCGGAAAATCGTATTCCTTCAGATGAGACTCATCCCCGGCCCGTTCTTGACCTGAAGGGTAATGAAGACTATCTCCATGCGAATATTCCCCTGCATCCAGACGCATCATCGGAAGTGACGGTGCCGGTAGCCAAAACTGAGGTCGTACCCACGCCCGGGGAAACGCCACCGGTATCCGGCCCAAAATTCTATTTCCCACCGGAACTTGAGAGCCGGTATATGGATATCAGGCATATCGGGCGGGGGGGAGTTGCCCATGTCTTTGCCGCACACCGCAAATCGGACAACCGGCTGGTTGCGGTCAAGATTCCCATCAGTTTTGACGAAGTGACCGGCAAGTGTTTCTTAAACGAGATCGCTGCATGGCAGACGCTCCGGCACAAGAATATCGTCGAAGTGCTGGAGGTTAACATACTGCCGGTCCCTTATGTGGAGATGGAGTATGTGCCCGGATCGCTTGAAGTGGTGACAAAACCCCTGCCGGTCTGGAAGGCCGTGCATCTCGTCCACGGGATCGCGGACGGCCTCGCGTACGCTCATGCCCATGGGATCATCCATCGTGACATCAAGCCGCATAATATTCTGGTGACCGGTGAATTTGTCCCGAAAATTACTGACTGGGGCATGAGCAAGGTTATTGCGACTACAATGGAAAAGTCAAGCGTCGCCGGGTTCTCGCTCTCATACGCGGCGCCTGAACAGGTCTCTCCTGCGGAATTTGGCAGGACTGATGTCCGTACGGATATCTACCAGCTGGGTGCGCTCTTCTACGAACTGGTCACCGGGTCAATACCGTTTGGCGGGGAGAGTATTGTTGAGGTGGGAAACGCGATAGTCCGGGAAGAGCCAACCCCACCGACAGAATATAATCCCGAAGCCGAGGCTGTAGAGAAGATTATCTTGAAATGCCTGGCAAAAAATCCTGCAGACCGGTACCAGTCTGCAGACGATCTGCTGGACGCACTCTCCCGCTATCTTGATGAGGATGATGCGTAATCTGGAGAGATGACGGTATGGCGTACGGTCAGAAAAACTACGAGCCGGCGACATGCAGGCACTGCGAGGGGATAGGGTGCACATACTGCAACAAAACGGGAACTGTCCTTGTCCTTGCGCCAAAAAAGATCTGCCCCGAGTGCGAAGGTGTCGGCTGCATCTACTGCGGGTTCACCGGCTGGGCGCACCCGAAAGGAAAATACGACTGACCCGTGCCCGTTTACCGGAATTTACCTTCGACCCGGCGCGGAAGTACGCACTCCTCAAAACGTTTCAGGAAATACCGGTCGGTCATACCAGCGATAAAATCACGAACGAGCCCGGCAGGGGATGTCGAGCGCAGGTAATCCCGGCTGACCCATGGCGAACCGGCAAATTCCGTAAAAATTTTTGAATCACGGCGCTCCGCCTCAGCGTCCTCAAGATACTTCAAAAACAGGATGCGGTACATGGTTCTGATCTTCTCCCTCTCTGCCGTCAGCTTCGGGTTGTTGTAAATCCGTTCCCGTGAAAAGGCACGGAGAGTTACCAGTGCGTGTTCCACCTCCAGGCTGTAGGTGATAAAGCCCTCCCGGTCAGCATCACTGTGATCGAGCAGATCGTGGATCAGGGTATCGATGATGGCGCGGTTATCGGATCCCAGTACCTCTTTGCACTCCGCGGGAATGTCATTTGTTGTGTTTATGAGACCGACCTCCTGCGCATCCTGAAGATCGCGCCCGATGTAGGCGATCGTGTCTGCGAATTTCACGACGCAGCCTTCCAGTGTCATCGGTGATCCTGACCTGATCCCGTCTGCATTGGCCTGGACTTTACGGTCGAACGCACCCCAGTCCGGGCAGGGTTCGGGGGAGATTCGGACGTCATCGGTCTCCCCGTTATGGCAGAGGATTCCGTCCAGTACCTGCATGGTCAGATCCTGATCCTCGATACAGTCAAGAAACCTGACACTCTGTACGTTGTGGAAAAATTTCCCGATCCCGTGCTTTTCGCAGAGATCCGAGAGGCAGGATTCGCCGAAATGCCCGTACGGGATGTGACCGATGTCATGCCCGAGAGCGATTGCCTCGATGAGATCCTCGTTGAGGCGCAGGCATCGCCCGATCGTACGGGCAATCTTCGAGACGAGCTGGACATGGATCACCCGGTGGGTGATGTGATCGTTCTCGACCAGATAAAAGACCTGAGTCTTGTCAATATACCGCGAATATGCCCGGGTGTGGATGATCCGGTCTGCGTCCCTCGAGTAAGGGGTACGGATATCTTCCGGTTTCCGGTTCTTCCGCCTTACCGCCCGATCACTCCGTGCAGCGTGGAACGAGAGCAGGGCTTCGCGTTGTTGCGTATACCGGTAAATCCACGAATCACTTTTGTGGTCCGGGCTGCCTTGTTCCCGATCTTCTGTCATGCTTAACGTCACTATACGTGGGCAGGGGTTTTTAAGGTTGATACCCGTTAAAGCGCCAGTCCCGGTTCATGGCAACAAGGAAAAAATGAGGGGAATTTATCCCGATGCGGACCGGGGAAATGCACCGGTATAGTGAAGATGTCCGTTGTTGACCTCGAGTGTATTGATCCACTTCCCGGGCATACTTTACAGGTTATCTCCCGTAGGTCACGTAGGTCTCGCCGTACTGGACAACATGCCCGCCAATGGCCCGTAAAAACTCCTCTTTTGCTGCACCGGGTGCAAGATCGATCTCGGCATCCAGACCGTAAACCTTGAAGAAATACCGGTGCGTCTGGCCGTGGGGCGGGCAGGGACCAGAATACCCGATCTTACCAAAACTGTTCGTTCCCTGTACGGCCTTTACCGGGAAGGTAATTACGGGATCTTTCGGGATCATTTCCGGGATAAGTTTTACCAGTTCTATATTCCATGCCAGCCAGTGGATAAAACCGCCGCCACCTGGTGCATCGGGATCGTTGCAGATAATGGCAAGACATTTTGAATGCTCGACATTCACACCGCCGACATCGATCTCCGGCGATTTGTCTTCCCCGTCGCAGGTGTACGCACTGGGGAGGTTTCCGACTGAAATTCGTATGTTCAGGGGTTCCATATGGTCTTCACATCCTGTACCTGCATCATAAACTGCAGGCCTCATAAACGTACTGTTTATTCACCTTTTTGTGGTACAGCCGATAGAGTGGAGGATGTCGATCTTTTCCGGAGGGATGATAACCGGCTTGTCGTGCTTTGGCCGGATGCACGGGATAAGATACCGGTGGTGAATATAATCTGATACTCCCCCGGGATTGACTGTATACCGCAATAACTCCTCCTTCCCTGCCGGGGCTGTTATCATCTCCACATCTTTATTGTCTAAAAAAGAGAACGATAGTGGATAGAAGTACCTTATGGTACTCCAGAGGCAACCCATGGCAAAGAAACCTGCCGGTACTATGCCGGAAAAACCCACGAAAGATTCCTGCTCCCACGAGTGCTCCAGCTGCGCGACTGCCGGAAACTGCTCGGATGCAAAACCCGGGCTTCCCCCCAAGGCAGACATCGATGTAAAACATGTTATCCTTGTACTCTCGGGGAAAGGCGGTGTAGGAAAATCGACCGTATCCGTGAACCTTGCATATGCGCTCTCCAGCCATGGCTATCATGTCGGTCTTCTGGATCTGGATATGCACGGCCCCAACATCCCAAAGATGCTCGGGATCGAGGATCACAAGCTTTCGACGCTTGGGAACCGGATCGAACCGGTCCATGTCACCGGGTCGCTCTCGGTCATATCGATGGCATTCCTGCTGCCGGACAAGAGCACACCGATCATCTGGCGCGGGCCCATGAAGATGGCGGCAATCAACCAGTTCCTTACCGAGGTCAACTGGGGGTCGCTCGACTACCTTGTTGTGGATCTTCCCCCGGGCACCGGTGACGAGGCGCTTACAATCGCCCAGCTCGCACCCAACGTGCGAGGTGCCGTGATCGTGACAACACCTCAGGACGTCGCGACGCTCGACTCCAAAAAAGCAATAAAATTCGTGGAAAAACTCGGCCTGCCGGTCCTTGGTGTTATCGAGAACATGAGCGGGATGCTCTGCCCCCACTGCGGCCAGGAGATCGATCTCTTCGGGAAAGGAGGGGGCAAAAAGATCGCAGAGGAGTTCTCTGTTCCTTTCCTTGGCGCGATCCCGATCGATATTGATATGCGCAAGGCCGGGGACGAGGGGCGGCCGTTTATTATCCGGCGCGGTGACAGTGCAACGTGGGTGAGCGTAGACAAGATCATGGAAGCGCTCATAAAAGTCGTTGAGGGATAAACCAGCATGGACTACCTGCGGCTTCTCTCCGGGAAATCAGATCCCCTCCCCATTTATGAACCGGTTATCGCATGCCTGGAAAACCCGCAGGCGTTTCCCGATCTTCTCGAACCGGTTTACCGCGAGGCCATGAAACTTGATGACGAGACGCTCGACCGGTTCCGTTTTGCGCTCCTGCGTCTCCAGCTCTATGCAGATATCCACCGGAACGAGGATCTGGAGAAGGCGATGCACATCCGCTACGTTTCTCAGGTACTGGAAAAGGTCATCTTCGGCACCATGGTAATGGAACCCCCGGAGCCGGAAGCCTCCTAAAGTATCTGGTTGTACCAAAAAGATATTATCGGGGTGAATGTGCAAGGATGATACCTATAAGTGCCCCCCCGGCACATGCATGATCTGAAAAGTAAACAGACAAAAAGGATGGGTTTTATTTTCACATCCTTTCTACGAGATACACCTGAATGGAGATAACAATGACATCACGCATGCATGCCCCTCACACGACCTGTCCTGGTTGCCAGGAAGAGGTTTTTCTTGATGAACTCGTGGGCGGCAAATGCCCGCTGTGCGGCTGTTCACTGGAGGATTTCGACGAGTCAATTAGTGAGTATGACGGGATCCTTGATCGATCCGACCTTTCGTGGCTGATCTTTAATTATTTTGTTTTCAAGAAGTTCGTCGATCTAGGGGTTCCGCCTTCGCAGATCATGGAATTTGTCTCAAATTACGAGCAGAATGCAGACAAACCCCCGGAAGAGTGGACGAAAACGGAATTTTCTCTTGAACTCCCTATGGGGGTCCTTGATCGGCTACGACCCAAGCGATGCGCGAAGTGCAACCGGCTCTTTGTGCGGAGAGGACGAAAACGGATTACCGGTGACATGCGCCACACCTCGGTCCGCATCCAGTACGTGTGCGACCAGTGTTAACGCACTCCCCAAAAAAGATCTTTTTTTACTTGAATTTTCTTGACGGATTACCCACGATCGGGTTTTTCGCGTTCTGTTCCCTTTTCTGGATACATCCAGATCGAAAGGGAGTAATTACCTCAGTGGTGCCCTCACGCCCACGGTTTTACTTCCGCAGGGATACCAGCATGATAATCCCGATAATCACCAGAGCGGCAAAACTGATGAGGAGGGGCAAAAAGACGCTATAGAGGGTCTCACCAATCGGCAGCTCCTGCGGTTGCAGGGGTGATGAAGGTGTGTCCGCCATACGATATTCGAGAACCGTGAGCTGGGCTGAGGCCTCACCCGATGTGGTGAATTTGTTTTCACTGATAGTCACATTATACGAACCGGCCGGCAGGCCGGGTTCATCGAGTGAATAGGTCCACTGGTTTGTATTGGTACCACTCTCAACCGGAATGGTTCCTGACGTCATCAGATCGTCGGAACTTGTATTTCTGATCTCTACCCGGAGAAAGTTCTCCGGACCTACATTTGTTGTACCCGTGATCAGGAGCGCTTCACCGGTGGTCTGGTCAGGCAGCTTGCCTGGATCGCTTTCACCGACCCGGTTGAACCGTATGTACGGATCTTCAACGTAAAAATAATACGGCGTGAAGATATCGTCAACGTCCGGACGTGCCGATACATTGAGGATGGCAGAAGCGACCTGACTAATGTCCGCCGGGAACGATGTTTTTTGCCCGATATTAGTGATGACTTTTCCCTGATCGGCAATACGTATGCCATCGTCCCAGACCAACGGGGCAATCTCGAAACTCTTATCGGCCCCGGGATCCTGGATCAAAAACGCATATTCCCCGCTGGAGAACAGGGTTGATTCCTGGGGTTTTATAAGAAAGGTATAATTTCCCTTTTTATCCGGGGTTGCCGTTTTGGTATCAAAATAATTTCTCCCGACTATCCAGAGAATCATTGAACCATTCTGTGCGCCGGTGCCCGCAAACGTAACCGTATCTGCCCGTGCAATGGTCTGGGGACCGCTGGTCACTACGGTGAGCGCAGCGGATGCCGGCAGACTTAAAAATACTACCATCAGTGCCAGCAGGATTACGGTCGCGCTCCATAATTTCATGTATGCCCTCTTGTATCGTTTCCGGGTTGTGCCACCGGGAACGCGATTGTTTGTGTAAATAGGGGGCGGTATTATCTCATAACCTTAACGCACGGTAGTCTCTTTTCCATGATATGGGTAGCCCCTGTATTTACCATCAGCAATAAACCCCCGGATACCTGAATGGGGTGTGGGGACAAAAGGAATTTTTCTGGTAATCCTTGGTGTCATGTCTCTGGACTGCCTAGTTCTCTGTCATAAGGTATTCATCGTGGTCAAAATGTGTATCCTGCAGACGTCCCGTTCCTGATAAAACCGGGTTTTCCTGTGCCCGTGGGGGACGCTTGTGTTACATTTTCTAAAATAAAAAAAGTGCTTATTGTGATGAGCGACACTATTAAAAATTCCGCAAAATTCAGTACGTCCTCCCGACAAGAGTCGCTTTGCCGGGCTTTTTGCAGATGATACAGGGCCCGTCCGTGGCCTCGACATATTCGGACCGGACCTCTGTCCCGAGCAGGCTTGAGTTCGCCTTCTCTTCAATGGCATCCCCGCATCCCCGCTCACGGCACCAGTGGACGACTGCTACTTTTCCCTCATTGAGGGCGGAATTCAAGGCATCCATCGAATCAACCGTGCAGAGATGTGATTTCGTGTGCTCCTCGGCTTTTGCCCGGATCTCTTCTGTTATCTCCCCGAGTACCCGGGTGACATCATCAGCTGCCGTTGCAAGCGAAATGGTGGTTTTATCGCCACCCCGTTTTACTGCCATCGCTTTACCGGCATCGAGATCCCTTGGCCCGAGTTCGAGCCTGAGCGGAACGCCCCGGAGTTCCCACCAGTAATATTTTGCTCCCGGCCGCATGTCGCGGGTATCCAGGTTCACCCGGAACCCGGCCGCTTCGAGATCCTTTTTTAGTTTTTCCGCAGCGGCCATCACATCATCGTGCCGTTTACCGATCGTGATCGGCACGATTACTGCCTGGAGCGTTGCGACAGCCGGGGGGAGGATCAGGCCCTTGTCGTCGCCGTGCATGGAGATCAGTGCCGCGATGCAGCGTTCCGAGATCCCGTAACAGGTCTGGTACGCGCACTTCTGTTCCCCGTTTTTGTCCTCGTACTGGATGGAGAATGTTTTAGAGAAATGGTCGCCGAGATGGTGGACGGTGCCGATCTGGAGTGTTTTCCCGTTCGGCATGATTGTGTCCACCGCAATAGTATAATCCGCACCGGGGAACTTGTCCCAGTCCGGGCGTTTCGAGATAATGATCGGGATGCAGAGAGTCTGGTAGAACTCACGGGAAAGTGCTATTTCGGACTCCACCTGTGCCTCCGCCTCGTCCCATGTCGCATGAACCGTATGCGACTCCATGAACGAGGTGATCTCGCGGGCCCGGATCATCGGGCGGGTCTGCTTGGTCTCGTACCGAAACGTGTTTACTACCTGGTAGATCTTGATCGGGAGGTCAGCGTGGGAGCGCACCCAGAGGGCAAACATCGGGTAGATCGCTGTCTCACTTGTCGGGCGGAGCGCCAGTTTTACATCAAGCGGAGTTGTGCCGCCGTGTGTCACCCAGTAAACCTCGTTCTCGAAGCCCTTGATATGCTCTGCTTCTTTCATGAACTCCTGCTCGGGGATGAGCAGGGGAAAGAGCGTCTCCTTGTGGTCCCGGTCAAGCAGTTCGTGCAGGCGCTGGTACACAAATTTGCGGATTGCAAATCCGTACGGGAACCATACGTAGAGCCCTTTTACGGGATAGCGGACGTCCATGATCTCAGCACGCCACAGAAGTTCGTTATACCACTCGGAAAAATCCTGTTTTTTTGGCAGGGCGCCCGCATCTTCGTCCATAAAAAGACCTCTTAAGCTACCAATTGTATGACTGCCGGCGTAATAAAAGCCTCGACAACTGCCGCTACTGCGATAAGGGGCAGCACGTACAGGAGAAAGAGCCGGGCCAGCCGTCCTGCATCGGCAGCCGTATCGGCAGCCCCGTACCATTCGGCGATAAGTGACTGAGCCATACAAAACCCGAGCGCCCCGGCAATGATGAATGCGGGAATCTCAAAGATCCCGTGGGGAAGCAGGGCAGCGGCAATAAAGATCGCCGAATGGCCGTGGCTGATGATCTCGGTGACAGCTCCTATCACAATTCCGTTCAGGCTCATAATAAAGATCGTGAGGAGACCGAAGGATGCCCCTCCCAAAAAGAGCAGGATACAGGCTTCGAGGTTGTTAAAAAAGAGCTTGGCGCACGTATCGACAGGGTCGCTGATGGTGATCTGGCCGGCGACTTCTTTCTGGAACATCTTGATCAGGTCATCACCGATCGAGGGGTTGTGTACGGTTCCGATCCATCCCACAATCATTGCAACAAGAAAAAGAAGAACCGTAATGATAATGGCATTCCCAAGCGGGGAATGTCCCGGGGTATACGGTGTACCGGTATCAGACATAGAGTACCATCCGGATCATGTCGCGGACACCCGGGGCGAGGCCGACTACAATCATCGCAAGAAGCACGAGGTGCCAGAAGGCCGGATTTGCCTCCTTGCGATAGAGCTGCATGATGTAGATCGCCGGGAAGAGGACGACGAGCTTGAGCGGATACATGATAAAAGCGGTACCGGTCATCTGGATCAGGTTTGACCCGACCACATGCTGCTCAATATAGTGTACTGCCGGGTGGAAGGTAAGCCCGTAACTGGTGGCACTGGCATCCAGCATCTGCCCGAAAATGAGGACAAGGAAAAGCGGGTCGTTGACATACTCCCACTTGAGGAGATATCGCATACAGGCCCAGACCAGCACCGTTGATGTGATCGCCATGAGCGGGATCACCGAGAGGATGAAAAGATCGACATGGCCGTGGACCATGCCCCAGGAAAGAAGAATAAGCGAAATGACAAAGACCGCTATGCAGCCGATAAATGCATAAAATGTCAGGAAATTTTTGATCAGGCCGTTTTTCTTAAGTACGCCTCCCAGAAAGATCATCCCGAGCACAAAGAAGAACAGCACAAAATAGATCGGGGGGGTAACGATCAGGTACTGCCAGTCCCCCGTGACCATACCGGCATCCTGGATCACCCGTAGCACACCGCCCAGCACCACGTACGGAATTGTAGCAAGAATAAACGAGGCGTCAAGTTTTATGCCGTGCTCTGAAAGCCACGTGGAATTCGAGAACCAGCGGTACAACAAATACACGCCGATAATTAGGATAATTGCGTAGGTGAGCGTCTCGACAATATTATACGGCTCGCCGTACTTGACAGGATCGATGTAGTATTTGTATATGAAATCACTAATCATTCATAATCCGGATGAGCTCAGATACTATAAAAGTACTTAAAGAGAAGGTCTTTGACAAGTCCAAATGGATGCAGTTACCCCGTGATGTGGTGATCGGTCACGATGTCCTCAACCAGATCACCCCGGTCTGCGAGGATCTCAAACTGGGGAAGTCCTGCCTCCTGATATCAGGTAAAAGTACCATGGAACGGGCGGGAAGGACCGTTCAGGATCTGCTCGCCAGTACAGGCACGGTAAAAGTCTTCATTGCTGAAGAGATCAGCCCGAAGATCATCCGGCAGGCCGAGAACGTTGCAAATGGCGTTGACTTTGTGGTCGGTGTCGGTGGAGGCAGGGTGATCGATACAGCAAAGATCGTGTCGTACAACATCGACCGGCAGTTTGTCTCTGTCCCGACCGCGGCATCCCATGATGGGATTGCATCAGCACGGGCATCGGTTCCCACCGGGGAAGGCAATGTCTCTCTTGATGCGCATCCCCCTATCGCAATCATCGCAGATACCGGTATCATTGCATCTGCCCCGCACCGTCTCCTCGCGGCAGGTTGTGCGGATGTAATCTCCAATTATACGGCGATCCTTGACTGGGAGATGGCTCACCGGATCAAAGGCGAGCCGATGAGCGAGTACGCGATTGCACTCTCAAAGATGACCGCTGAGATCCTTGTCAAAAATGCAGATCTCATAAAACCGCACCAGGAACAGTCGGCGTGGTTCGTTACAAAAGCACTTGTATCGAGCGGGGTCGCGATGAGCATTGCGGGGTCTTCCCGGCCTGCGAGCGGCGGGGAGCACAAGTTCTCCCATGCCCTTGACAGGCTTGCCCCGGGAAAGGCGCTGCATGGGGAGAGTTGCGGGATCGGTACGATTATCTCAATGTACCTGCACGGTGGCGACTGGCGGGGGATCCGGCAGTCACTCAAGACAATCGGCGCCCCGACAACACCGGCGGATCTTGGTATCGATGATGAAGTCGCAGTTGAGGCGCTCCTGATGGCAAAGACTATCCGCCCGGAACGCTTTACAATCTTTGATATGGGCATCACCAGGGAATCGGCGGAGAAACTCGTGCAGCTGCTCTATTCAGAATAATCCGGTGTACCAACAAAATGAAGTGGAGGGATTTTGCCATGGCAGATACAAAAACAAAAGTGACGCTTGTCGGAACGGTGCTGGCAAAACCCGGCGTTGAGTTCATCTACGAGGGAGAGACCCCGGAATGCGGGACCTGCAAGGTCAAAAAGGCGTGCAACAACTTAAACAAAGGCCACCGGTACCGGATCATCACGGTCAGGAGCACCCATCATGAGTGCGCCGTACACTTCAACGGTGCGACGGCGGTCGAGGTAATGGACGCCCCGGTTACCATGCTCGTCGGTGCTGACATGGCGATCGTCAACTCTAAAGTAAAGATAGAGTTCTCCTGCAACAAGGCTGACTGCAAGAGTTACTCCCTCTGCCGGCCGGAGGGTGTGGTCGAAGGTGAAAAATACGTTATTGCCGATGTGCTCGGTAATGCGTCAGATATCTGTGGCAAAGGACGGGCGCTCAAACTCGTCGAGATCAAACCCGTGTGACCGCTCCTGAAATTTCCCTCAATCGGGTGCGACTTTTTCTATCCCGCTTTTATCCGGTCGGTTCTGCCAGAGATCATCTGCCACCTTCAGGATACCTGAATAACCCTCCAGTTTGGCAGTCCACCGTTCAGGTGCCGCCTCGATCCCCCAGTATGCCCCGGCAAGTGCCCCGCAGCATGCACCCACGGTATCTGCATCACCGCCGAGATTGATGGCCGAGAGCACGGCGTTCTCAAATGTACGGGCATTCATAAAACAGGAGAGTGCCGCATGCGAACAGAGCACCGCATCCAGCGAGGGCTCGGGACGGTACCTCGCGTAACTTCCAAGTTTATCCAGCACTTCTGCATTCCTGCACCGCGAGCGGGCGTGGATAAATGCCTGCCGAGGTGAAACTCCCCGGCACATCTCGCCTGCCATCTGGTTGAGCCATGCGGAGCAGTGGGCGGCGACCGGATCGTAGTGGGTGAGCTCTGAGCACGCGATGCTTATGATATAAACCTGCTCAGCAGGATAAAAGATAGCGAGAGGAAATGCCCGCATTACACTCCCGTTGCTCCTGCTCCCGCGATGGCGACGGTGCACGAGTTGTGCGGCACGCTGCGGCACGGTGCCGGAACGCACCAGTGTGAAAAATGCCGAGGAGGTAGGGCCGTACCATTCCGGTCGCTTTTCGTACCCGGAAAGCAACCGCTGTACAAGGTCAGACGGGTGAAATCCCCTGCATGCGATAAGCGATTCTGCGATCGCAAGCGCCTGCAGTGTGTCGTCCGTATACTGGCCTGCCTTCCGGAAATGGCGCCCTCCGGGCCGCATATTTGTCACCCACGCTTCAGGCTGGGGAGATCCTTCCAAAGGCGCACCCATCGCGTCCCCAATTGCGAGTCCTGCCAATAATCCCCTTGGGTGAATGTATTCTCTTATAAATTTCACCAATAAGGTATATCTGTCGCACAGAAAAAATAACTTTTCAGAGAGAAGGCGATAGTGTGCAAAAGGAAGAGTTACTGCATCTGCATATGCTGATGGTACACATCAGAAAGTATTACGAGAACACAACGAATGAGGAAATTGCAACCGAACGCTATGAAGCTCTCGAAATATCACCGGTGCATATTCATAAGGATAAAAAAGCCCATAAAGACGCTCTTCTCACACTGGGCGAAGAGATTGTAACTCATATCAACGGACACCACCATGTGCATGTGGTGAACTATTCTCCTGAAACTGCAACAGCGTCGACACCGCAGGTTGCAGTCGAACATTAACTGTTATGGATGAGGCACTGGCATTACGGGAGATTATCTCCCGCATCCTCTCCCTGCCTCCGGGTGACAGCGGGATTGTCGCCGTAAAAATAGATATCTGCCGGAAGTACCGGCTTATGGCAGTTCCCAAGAATTCGGCGATACTGGCAGCTGCCACCCATGAGGAGCGGGAGACACTGCGCAGGATCCTGCTTGTCAAACCCACCCGTACCCTCTCCGGCGTTGCACCGGTTGCCGTGATGACCTCGCCCTACCCGTGTCCGCACGGCAAATGCCTGCCCTGCCCGGGCGGGCCGGCGCATCCGTTTGGATCGCCGCAGAGTTATACGGGAGAGGAGCCTGCGGCAAAACGGGCCCGCGAGCATAACTACGATCCGTTCGCGCAGGTCCACGCCCGGCTCGGACAGTTCGAGACGCTGGGACACCGGGTCGAAAAGGTGGAACTGATCGTGATGGGCGGGACGATGACCGCCCGTCCCGTGGAGTACCAGAATGAGTTTGTCGCCAGGTGCATCGAGGCGATGAATGTATACCCCGGGGATACACCGGCTGCAACCGTGCCTTCCGTTGCAGAGGTTGAGGAGGCAAACGAGATGGCTGAGGTCCGGTGCGTTGCGATCACGTTCGAGACGCGCCCGGACTGGTGCAAAAAAGAGCACATCAACCGGATGCTTGACCTCGGTGTCACCAAGGTGGAGCTGGGTGTCCAGCATGTGGACGACGCAATCCTTGCATTCAACCGCCGGGGCTGCACAGTTGCCGATACTGCCGAGGCAAACCGTCTCCTGCGTGATGCCGGCATCAAGGTCGGGTTCCACATGATGCCCAACCTGCCGCATTCGACAATCGCAGCTGACAGGGAGATGTTCGAGACGATCTTCTCCGATCCCCGGTTCAAGCCGGATTTCCTGAAAATATACCCGACGCTTGTTACCCCCGGTTCCGAGATCGAGGAGCTCTGGGAGCTCAAAAGATATGCACCGTACGATGAAGAGCAGCTCATCGATCTCATTGCATATGCAAAAACGCTCATCCCGGAGTACACGCGGCTCTCGCGGGTCCAGCGTGACATCCCGGCAAAACTGATCGTGGCCGGGTCCCGGCACTCCAACTTCCGGCAGCTGGCCCAGAACCGCCTTGCTGCCCAGGGCCGGCACTGCCGCTGCATCCGGTGCCGGGAGATCGGAAGACTGCCCTCTCTCGTGGAATCCGACATACGGGTGATCCAGTATGAGTGCTGCGGCGGAACCGAACATTTCATCTCCGCGGTCTCGGGGGACTCGCTGATCGGGTTCGCCCGGCTCCGTTTCCCGTCGTCAGAGTTCCGTCCGGAACTTCATGGTGCCGCGCTCGTCCGCGAGCTCCATATCTATGGGAGTCTTGTCCCGGTTGGCCAGGATGCAGCAGAATCAGAAGAGTGGCAGCACCGGAACTTCGGGCGGATCCTCCTTTCCCGTGCCGAGGAGATCGCAAAAACCGCAGGCTTTCTCCGCGTCGCGATCATGAGCGGTATCGGTGTCAGGCCCTATTACCGGAGACAGGGATATGAGCGCAGAGGGCCCTATATGGTAAAGGAGATGTCATGAACCCGGCAACCACGGAGTTTGTGCGGCAGCGGTTCACCGAGTATTACCGGAAGGCAATGCTGGTCTCCCCGTCCTCTCTTGCCCAGCGGGAATGGGGTTTTGTCCTTTTTAATCCCGGCGCTACCGAGATGCGGATGCGCCGGCACATCGCATTTACCGATCGTGCGGAGCTCTTTGATTATATCAAAAACCTCGTCCCTTCCCATATCTATTACTCGACCGCCTATTACGAAAAACCGGATGCGCCGACCATGGCTGAAAAAGGCTGGTGCGGGGCCGACCTGATCTTCGATCTGGACGCGGATCACATTGTTAAAGGGCCCTACGACCAGATGCTCTCCCGGGTCAAGACCGAGACAGAAAAACTGCTGGCCATGCTCACTGATGAACTGGGGGTCGATCCAAAGCAGATCGAACTGGTTTTTTCCGGCGGGCGGGGGTACCATGTCCATGTCCATGACCTGGCCTTTCGCGGGTGGGGCAGTGCCGAACGCCGGGAACTCATCGATTACATCTGCGGCATTGGCATCGACCCGGCGGTCCTGCTGTCAATTCCTTTGGCCAGGTCATCGCCCGGGTGGCCGGGCCGGTTTCGCGAAGCGCTCATCGATTACCTGACATGGATGGGATGCTTCAGTGAAGAGGAGGCAATGACCCACCTCACCGCGCTTGAAGGAGTTGGAAAAGAATCCGCGGCCGGTTTTTTAAAAAAGCGGGAGGAGATGCTCGCCGGTCTCAAAGGGAGCGCACAAATCGACCCGGTGATCATCAGGGACCGGGTGATTAAAGCGGTTGTGCATGAAACCGAAGGGGAATTTCGGAAGCGGTTGAACGACCGGGCGGCGCTCGCGGATGAGCCGGTCACGACCGACACAAAGCGTTTGATCCGTATGCCAACGTCTCTTCATGGCGGCAGCGGAATGCGTGTGCAGCCGCTCGAGGTTCGGGACCTTTCCGGGTTCGACCCGCTCATCGACGCCGTTGTCTTTGCAACCCGCGAGGTCAGGGTGGACTCGCGGTTCCCGCTTGCCATGCCCATGCTTGGAAGCACTTATCAGATCCAAAAAGGGATCTCTACAGTACCTGAAGCTGTGGCAGTCTTCCTCTGCTGCCGCGGCATCGCGGAAATTGCATAAAAAATTAATCTCCTTCGGGTACCTGCCATGGGATTTGATGATCTGCGCAGCATTCTGCTCTCTGAGCGCGAAACCGGCAAACTCCTCCAGATATCCCCGGATATCTTCGATCGCACCCACGCGGAGATCGCAGAACTCTTAAAAAAGGTCTATGCAATTGAGGACCCTCTGTCCGATGAGGCGCGTGCACTTATAGAGGAGACCATCGCGATAAAGGAGACCATGCACGAGCTCTTCGCCATACGCTCGCGCAAGATCCTTGCCCTTGCTCTCATGCACGCGGAGGGTAATTACTACGACCGGGAGGAAGTAAAACGGATGCTCCCTGCAGAGCACGGCATGTTTGACCGGATTGCAGCCGGCCTTGAGGAATGCCAGGGTATCCTGCTCCACAACGCAAAACAGCCGCTCGTGCCGGTTCCCGTGGCGGTTCCTGCCGGTATGGAGTCTGATGAAGATGAGGTAGACGCGGCATACGATGAAGTCACTCGGGGAACGGAAGGGCCGGTACCGCCATCACCGGCCCCTTCATCGGCCGGGCCCACCCTTACCCCCCCCTATACGCTCGTGCGGGTACTTGGGGAAATGGATACGTTCATGGGTGTTGACGGAAGGATCTACTCCCTTACAAAAGGTGACATTGTGACCCTTCCTGAGAGAAATGCATCGGTGCTCAGCGACAGGAATATTGTTGTATCCCTCACTCTTCCAACCTGTAAATAAACGGGATCAGGGTGCGGAATTATTTATTCTTCAGGATAGTTACGCGCAGGGACTTTTTTTAGGCTGGCATTTCCTGTCCTCACGCAGGTCATCCGCATCCTAATCTTTTTAAGATCCCGACACTAAAACTTTACACTCTTCGCCACGATGAGAATGAAAGAAAACCGGGACGGTGACAGTATATCGTACTGCCGCGCACCCATATCTTAAATATGAACCTTAGCAAAGAATACTGGGATTCAATATCAGAACATATTCGGTGAAAACATCATGAAGATGCCAGTTAAATTCAAAACTTACTGTCCTTTTTGCAGAAGTCACCAGATCCACGAAGTGGAGAAGGTCAAGAAGAGCAAGACGACCGGCCTCCACTGGATCGACCGCCAGAAGGGACGCAGAGGCAAAGTGGGCAACATGGGCAAGTTCTCGAAAGTCCCGGGTGGCGACAAGCCCACAAAGAAGATCAACGTCAGGTACCGCTGTGTAACCTGCGGAAAAGCGCACCTGAGAAAAGGCTACCGGGTTGCCAAGTTCGAATTAACGGAGTGAGAAACATGGTACGTGAAGCACGGGCAAACCGGAGCAGCTTTTTAAAGGTAAAGTGCCCGGACTGCGATAATGAGCAGACGATCTTCTCAAAGGCAAGCACGACAGTCAAGTGTGTTGTCTGCGGACGCGATCTTGCGACCCCCACGGGTGGAAAGGCGACCTTAAAGGCTGAGATTATCTCAGAGTTCAAGTGAGCCAGTCCATGCCGGAAAGAGACAGGGAGTGGCCACAGGAATCAGAACTGGTAGTCTGCACCGTAGAGAATGTCAAGGATTTCGTTGCATTCGTATCGCTTGACGAATACGGTGGCAGGCAGGGGCTCATCCCCATCTCTGAAATCGCAACCGGCTGGATCAAGTATATCCGTGACCACATCCGTGAGGGCCAGAAGATCGTATGTAAGGTTCTCAACGTTGACCGGAGCCGTGGTCACATCGATCTTTCCTTAAAGGATGTCAACGAGCACCAGCGCCGTGAGAAGATCCGCGAGTGGAAAAACGAATCAAAGGCGCGCAAGTGGATCGGGTTTGTGGCAGAGAAATCCGGGGAACCCGCCACGGCTCTGGAAGATGCAATCATCGATAAGTACGGCGAGTTGTATGCCGTGTTTGAGGATATCGTCACCGACAGCGATGCAACGGTCAAAAAACTGGGACTCTCCAAAAAAGCGAGCGAAGCACTGGTGCACATCGCCCACGAAAGCGTAAAGATCCCAAAAGTCGAGGTGACCGGCCAGCTCGTCCTCATGTCCGCAGCGTCTGATGGCGTAACGGTCATACGGAATGCCCTAAAAAAAGCAAGCGAATCAAAGTCCGCGGGGGCCGATATCGAGCTGCTGTACCTGGGCGCACCCATCTACCGGATCAAGGTAACGGCGTCCGATTATAAGAAAGCGGAAAAAGCACTGGAAAAAGCGGCCAACGCCTCAATTGCTGTTCTGGAAAAGTCCGGCGGCGAAGGTAAACTCATCAAAAAACCCAAGTCCGGGAAGAGTCAATGAGCGGGAGAATCCGTCGCTGCGGCGCAGACAATACCTATACCCTTTCTCTTCTGTGTCCGGTGTGCGGCGGAATGACATCGATCGCCCACCCGGCGCGATTTTCGGTACAGGACCGTTTTGGGAAGTACCGGAGGATGGCACAACCGGGGCGAGCGGAATGATCGATGACATCAGTATCCGTTACCTCGATACTTTTACAGATAAAAATCTTACCAACCCGGTCCTTGTCGGGGGTCTGCCCGGTATAGGTCAGGTAGGAAAGCTCGTCGCCGAGTACATGATCCACATGCTGGGCGCAGAAAAGATCGGGGAGATCCATTCTATTTACTTCCCGCCGCAGGTCATTATCGAGGAAAATGGCGTTGTCCGGCTGCCGCGAAACGAGATCTACCTGTACAAGGCAGAGGACCGGCACATTGTTTTCCTTGTGGGCGATTTCCAGAGCACCTCGAATGAGGGGCATTATCTGATGGCTGACGCATATCTCGATATTGCAGTTGAACTGGGGGTAAAACGCATATATACCCTGGGAGGGTTCGGCGTCGGGCACCTGGTCAACGCGCCCCGGGTCCTGGGAGCCACCAACCGCGAGGAATTAAAAGCGGAGATCGAGGCGGCTGGCGTGACCTTTGACCGTGATGAACCGGGCGGCGGTATCGTCGGTGCCGCCGGGCTCCTCCTTGGCATGGGTGGCATGCGGGGAATCGATGCGGTCTGCCTTATGGGTGAGACAAGCGGTTACATTGTCGACCCGATGAGCGCAGCAAGCGTCCTTTCCGTTCTTTCAAAACTTATCTCGGTGCCGGTCGATCCTACGCAGCTCAACGACCGCGCAGCGGAGATGGAGAAAGTCGTGCAGGGTTTCCTTGAAAGTGAGAAACTGCAGCATGACGAAGAGCTGAGTTATATCGGTTGACATTTCATTTTTCCCGGTTCTCTCTCTCATGAGCATTGGTCGATCCCCCAGATGGTTTTAAAAAAATCTGCATTTGCGGTAATGGCGGGCGCCTGAAAGTTAATGAACCTGAACGGGACAGACCCGGCTCCGGTTATTCGTGCGATGCAGTTCCGTTTGATTTATAAGGCAATGCCATCCTGATTATACATTAGAGAAATATACAAACCCTGGTGCATCGCTATGCTCTCTGTACTGGTTGTTGACGATGATCCTGCGATTCTTGAGGTGACCCGGCAGGTGCTGGAACGATCTCACGAGATCTCGGTAAAACCGATCAGCTCTTCACGGGAAGCACTTGATATACTCCAGAAAAACATTTTTGATGCCATCGTTCTCGACTACGATCTGCCGGGAATCAACGGTATTGAGTTTTTAAAGATTATCCGGGGCAAAGGCGATGTGACCCCGGTGATCATCTTTACCGGTGTCGGGCGGGAACACGCGGCGATCGCCGCCCTTAATAACGGTGCCAACTTCTTCTTAAAAAAAGGCGAAGATACGGACATGCCATTTGTTGAACTGCAACAGATGATCCGGCATGCAGTCGACCAGCGGTTCATGGGAAAAGCAAAAGGCTTGTCAAGGAAGCTTGTCGCTGATCTGATCAATTTTTCCCTTGATGCCGAGTTTGCCATTGACCCGGAGGGAAATGTGATTGCATGGAATACGGCGATGGAGCACCTGACGGGTGTTCCCGCACTAACCCTGCTTGGCAAGGGAAATTTCGCATACGTAGAGCCTTTTTTTGGCAGGCGCCATAAGATGCTTGTCGATATGATATTCACGCCCGATGAGGAGATCAGGAAATCCCGGTACATGATCATCAACAGGGAGAAGAATGGGCCGGTGGTTGCGGTCACCCGGGCAAAGAAGGTTGACGGAACTGAGTGGACGCTCTGGATGAAAGCGATGCCGCTCTTTGACAATCATGGGGAGTTTATCGCAGCTGCAAGTATTGTCCGCGATGTTACGTCGACATTTAAGGATGTGAGCATCGAGGAACCTGAGCATGCCGGAGTCCCGTTACCCCATGGTGCATCTGCTGGTACGGCTCCGGCATCCGGTGGTCTGATGGACTGGATCCTTGGCAAGGCTGCAGCGCAGTACAAGGAAGGGGTCAACCTGTACGCCCGCAAACGCAATTACCGGGATGCAATCGCGGCGTTTGACCGTGCACTTGAGATCGACGAGAAAATCCCCCATGTCTGGAACGACCGGGGCATCTGTTACCGGACTCTGGGTGACTATGACGAGGCGCTCAAATCGTTCCTGCGTGCGGTGGAACTTGCCCCGGGGAATGTCGAGATCCTCTATGAACTGGGGGAGACGCTCGAACAGATGGGTGTCATGCAGATGAACAACCGGTACCTTGAGGCAGCTGTCGAGACGTTCAAGATGGTGGTCAATAGTTTGCCCAACAACATGGAATCCTGGAACCATATTGGCGTCTGTCTCAAGGAACTGGGGAGACCCGAGGAGTCCAAGTTTTATTTTGACCGGGCCCGGGATATCAAACTCTGGAAAAAGGACATCCCCCTCCCTCGGAAACGTGACGAGTACCTGTAAGGGTGCAAGTATACTGAATCAATCCTGTTCTGCCCGGTGATTGCGGGCGCTCTTATCCAATTATATCCTTAACGATGCAATCTGGAAGGTAACCATGCTTGCAAATGCCGATTTGCACATCCACTCGCCATTCTCAATGGCAGTATCAGGTGCAATGCATCCGGAAAACCTGTTAAATGTCTGCGTAACAAAAGGTCTCCACATTCTTGGCACCGGTGACGCCCTGCACCCGGCCTGGCAGAAAGAGTGGGAACCGTTTCTTGTAAATGAGACCGGGATCTGTGTTATCCCAACCGGCGAGGTCGAGGACGAGCACCGGGTCCATCACCTGATCATGGCCGGGGATTTCGGGCAGTTTACCCAGCTCCGCGAGCTCCTCCAGCCGCACAGCAAAAGCATCAGCACGAACGGACGCCCTCACGTGTACCTTTCGGGGGAAGCGATTGCAGAACGGGTGCATGAGGTCGGGGCTTTTATCGGCCCGGCGCATGCATTCACGCCGTGGACCGCGCTCTTTGCATACCATGATTCAGTCGCCGGCTGTTATGGCGAGGAGCCGATCGATTTTGTGGAACTGGGGCTCTCGGCCGACAGCTCGTACGGGGCGGGTATACCGGATTTTGCAGGAGTTCCGTTCCTTTCAAACTCGGATGCCCACAGCCCTCAGCCGGAGAAGATCGGGCGCGAATTCAACCGGATCCGGATTCTGGGGAAGTTCTCTGTCCGTGGCGTGCTTGACAGCATCAGAACCGGTGCCATCGAAGCAAACGCCGGCTTTTTCCCGGAAGAAGGGAAGTACAACCGGACCGCCTGTGTCCGTTGTTTTACCCAGTATACCCTAAAAGAAGCACAGCAGCACGCCTGGCGCTGCCCTGCCGATGGCGGCCTGATCAAGAAGGGCGTGTACGACCGTGCCCGGGAACTTTCACGCGGCTCTCCCGGGTCACGGCCGCCGTACCTCCACCTCGTCCCACTCGGGCAGATAATCCAGACGGTGGAAGGGGTCTCGTCACCAGGTACGAAAAAATGCCGTGCAATCTACGATGCGCTCATCGCAGAGTTTGGAAATGAGATCGACGTACTCATCAGGATCCCGGTAACAGAGATCCAGGCGGTCCATCCGAAGGTTGCAAAAGCCATCGATGCTTTGCGGGAAAACCGTGTGATCCTCCACCCGGGCGGTGGCGGGAAGTACGGTACGTTCTCGCTCGCCTGATACGGAGATTTTTACACGGCTCCGCAAAGTGGGGAAATATTTTTTTTGTTTTTTAACTGCTCTGTAGAAATCCACGATAAGATTCATATAAAACGCTTCTTTTAGGGCTCCGGCAAGCCTCCGCCCCCGCACGCTTGTGGCATCCCCCAGTTGCGATGATGATGTATTACCTGTTCGCAGATTTGGGTTCGAGGGGAGTTTGTGCGTACAGGTAATATCCACACTATCGCAATTGCGCCCCGTCCCCCTCGGGGGACGCATTGGCGCAAGAGGGGGGAGGCTTATCTTAAAAAGAGGATTTCAACAGAGCAAATTTTTGACGTTTCCTCAAAAAAGAGAGAAGGAATTTGTTTACATATCGAAATAGAGGTGGAACTCCCACGGGTGGGGGCGGAGACGGACCTCATCGATCTCAGAGCGTTTATACTCGATCCAGACATCGATGACATCCTGGGTGAAGACTCCTCCTTCGAGCAGGAACTTGTGGTCTGCTTCCAGCGCGTCGATCGCCTGTTCAAGTGAGCCGGGGACGGTCGGGAGCTTCTTTGCTGCCTTTCCTTCGAGTTCGTAGGTGTTTCCTTCGAATGGCTGGCCGGGATCGATCTTCTTTTTGACGCCATCGATACCTGCCATCAGGAGCGCAGAGAACGAAAGATAGGGGTTGCACATGGGGTCCGGCGGCCTGAACTCGATCCGTTTGGACTTGGGATTCTCCGAGTACATCGGGATCCGGACGGCGGCTGACCGGTTCCTCAGGGAGTACACAAGGTTTACCGGAGCTTCGTATCCTGGCACGAGCCGCTTGTAGGAGTTAGTGGACGGGGCGCAGAATGCCATGAGCGCGTTTGCATGTTTGAGGAGACCGCCGATGTAATACTTCGCGGTCTGGCTGATCATTCCGTAGCCCTTGGCATCGAAGAACAGGTTCCTGCCATCCTTCCAGATCGACTGGTGGGTATGCATACCGGAACCGTTGTCTCCGAACAGTGGCTTGGGCATGAACGTCGCGACCATGCCGAATTCCCGCGCCATGTTCTTGACGATATATTTGTACATCATGCAGTTGTCCGCCATTTTGACCAGGGGACTGTACCGCATGTCGATCTCGTTCTGGCCTGCGGTTGCTACTTCATGGTGGTGTACTTCGACAGGAATTCCGGTCTCGATCATCCTGTTGATGATGTGACTTCTTATATCCTGGAGCGAGTCGTGTGGCGGTACCGGGAAATATCCTTCTTTGTGCCGGGGTTTGTACCCGAGGTTGGGCTGCTCGTCCCTGCCCGAGTTCCAGATCCCCTCTGTGGAATCCACCGAATAGAACCCTTCATTGACGGTCTGGGAGTACCTGACGTCATTGAAAAGGAAGAACTCGTACTCCGGCCCCCAGAAACTTTCATCCGCAATGCCGGTGGACTTGAGATACTGCTCCGCCTTCTGGGCAATGAACCGCGGGTCCCGGGTATATGCAGCCTTGGTTACCGGATCAAAAACGTCGCAGATGATCGAGAGGGTGGGGACATCGCACACCGGATCTGTTACTGCGGTGGAAGCGTCCAGGTACAGGACCATATCCGACTCCTGGATCTTCTGGAACCCCCGGATGGATGAACCGTCAAAACCGATTCCTTCAGCCCAGATGCCGGCATCCGGCTCTGAATCTTTGACCAGCTCTGATGCAGGGATAGAGAAGTGTTGCCAGAGTCCCGGCAGATCGTTGAATTTTAAATCGACGATCTTGATCTCATTCTTCTTGATAAGAGAGTTGATCGAGTTGATCTGCTCTTTTGTCACACTTGTCGTTTTGGTGCTCGTGCTCTTTTGAACCATATCGTCACCTCTTCATACCGACAGGCATTTTCAGGTGTGATTGAAGATCCAGGAACGCAGTGCGGACCCTGTCAAATACCTGCAGGCAATAGGAAGAGTGTTTCCTAGCCATAGTATTTAAAAGGCACATATCTGTGCGAAAAACTCCAGGAAATATGACTGTCCTGCGGAGAGAGCAGATAGTCAGGCTCTCCAAAAAATGTTGGGGGCTCTTTGACGTCAGCGGACAAAGAAGCACCCCAAAGAATTACTCTTCTACCCTTAATGTTAAATAAACATCTCGTATTCTTTTGTGCACTCCCGAACCAAGACCGGAGACTGAGATCCGACCGCACGGTAAATGCCGGCCTGATCCGGTTTCATACGGCCGGCCCCGGTCTGTCTGCCCGTGTCTGTCCGTAAAGATTAATGAAACCGGCCTCCAACATATCCCTAGAATGCTTAAAGTACACCGGGATATCTGCGGGTATTGCGGATGTTGTGTGTCAGTCTGCCCTGAAGGTGCACTTGAACTGATCGACGCATACCTTTCTGTTGAAGAGAACTGTACGAGCTGCGGTATCTGCGCCAAGGTTTGTCCCCTTGGTGCGCTGGAGGTCGTGCATGAAAAGTAAATACGATGTGCTGATTATCGGCGGCGGTCCGGCCGGTGCCCTTGCCGCCCGGACAGCGGCAGAAAAAGGGCTCTCGGCCTGCCTTGTCGAGAAGCGCCCCGCGATCGGCGCCCCGGTCCGCTGTGCGGAAGGGATCGGCAAAGAAGCGCTTGCCGAGTTTGTCAAACCCGATCCGCGCTGGATCTCTGCGGAGATGACCGGTGCGGGCATTGTCGCTCCCGACGGGTTTGAGATGACGTTAGAGTCCTCCATGGCCGGGGGAAAAGTCGGGTATATCCTCGACCGCAAGGTGTTTGACCGCGCACTGGTCTGGCAGGCAGCAGAAGCCGGGGCAGACATCTTTGTCAAGACCCGCGCGTCCGCGCCGGTGATGCAGGACGGCCATGTCAAAGGTGCGCAGATTGAGTACTGCGGCCATGTCACGAAGGTCATGGCAGATGTCGTGATTGCAGCAGATGGCGTCGAATCCAAGTTTGGCAAATGGTGCGGTATCGATACGACCGTCCCGGTCCGGGAGATCATGAGTTCGGTCCAGTATGTCATGACCGACATCGACATCAACCAGGATGCCACGATCTTCTACCTGGGTAACGAGGTCGCGCCCGAAGGATACCTCTGGGTTTTCCCGAAGGGAAAAAGGGCGGCTAATGTAGGTATCGGTATCTCCGGCAGGAAGAGCGGCAAGGGACACCGGGCAAAGGATTACCTCGACAGGTTTGTGAAACAGAAATTCCCGCATGGCAAGACCATCGAATGTATCGTTGGCGGTGTCTCGGTCTGCCGCCCGCTGGAATGCACGGTTGCAGACCACCTGATGCTTGTCGGAGACGCGGCACGGGTGGTCGATCCGCTTACGGGTGGCGGCATCTACAACGCGATGTATACCGGTAAGCTTGCGGCCGAAGTTGCGGCCGACTGCATTGCAAAAGGCGATCTTTCAAAGAAAGCGCTGATGGCCTACGACCGGGAATGGCGTGCCTCAAAGATGGGGAAAGCAATCGAGCGCAACTATCATATCAAGGAATATCTGATCAAGCAGCCGGACGAGAAACTCAACGCGATCATCCACTCCGTCTCGAAGCTGGACTTAAAAGAGTTCTCCACGCTTACCTTAATAAAAGAATTATTGAAAGCCAACCCGAAACTGCTCATAGAACTCGGGGCGCTTGCCGCCTCAATCCGTTAAATTTTTCAGCTGTTTGTTGAGGAGCCGCAGGCAGTCGTCCTCGGCCTCTTTTTTGGTAAAGACCGTGAAGATATCGCCGGGCTGGATCCGCACGTTGCCGCTGGGGATAATCAGCGTGCCGCCTTCCCTCCTGATGGCGATAAAGACAAAGTCCTTGACCTTGAGTTCCCGTATCTCGTGGCCGACGATGGGGGCCTTATCCTCTGCCACGATCTCAAAGATGCTGCCGCCGGGGATCGAGGCGAGCTGCTGGAGCTTGGGGTTCTCGGTCCAGTAATAGAGACGCGAGGCCACAAGATCGTCCGGGTTCTCGCTGATCCGGACCCCTACTTCCTTGAAAAATTCCGAATGGGCGGTCTGGTTGACGATAGCGACGACATTTGGCACGTGGAAGCGTTTTGCAAGCCAGCAGGTCATGAGGTTGACCGCATCGTCGCTCGTTGTCGCAACAAACGCATCGGTCCGGTCGATGCCCGCCTCTTCAAGCGTAGACTTGTCGGTGGCGTTGCCGGTGATCGCAAGGATATCGTAGTGCTCGAGGATTTCACTGCACCGGTTTTCGTCCTGGTCGATGACAACAACGTTGTTGCCGTGCTCGACCGCCTGCTTGACAAGGCTGCGTCCGATGCCGCCAAGCCCCACGATGATAATATACATGACTACCGGTTACCATCATCGCCATTGAAATAATTTGCGCATAAACCTATCCATGTGATCTGCGGGGTTGACGAAGCCGGGAAAGGGTCGGTGCTGGGGCCGATGGTGGTCGCTGCGGTGGGGGCGCAATCCGCAGATGTCTTTTCTGATCTCGGTGTGAAGGATTCAAAGCAGCTCACGCCGTCAGAACGGGAACGGCTTTTTCCCCTCATCAAAAAACGATGCAGGGTTGCAACGGTAATAATCCCCGCAGAAGAGATCGATGCCATCCGGCGCGAGATGACTATGAATGCCTGTGTTGCCCGGGCCCATGCTCAGGTAATAAGGAAACTCGCCCCCGCTACCGCGTATGTCGATGCGTGCGATGTCAACCCGCTCCGGTACGCCGAAACGGTCCGGAGCCATCTCGATATCGCGTGCGAGATCGTATCGGAGCACCACGCAGACGATACGTATCCGATCGTTTCTGCGGCAAGCATCATCGCGAAAGTTACCCGTGACCGGGAGATTGTAAAACTCGCAAAAAAATACGGTGAGATCGGCAGCGGATATCCCTCCGATCCGATCACTATCACGTACCTCTCGGAGTACATTGACGAGCACCGGGCCCCTCCGCCGATTGCCCGGAAGAGCTGGAAGACGGTGAGCACGATGCTCGGGAAGAAATCCCAGAGCAGCCTGTCTGCATTTATTTAGATCCGGGCAGTTTGCAGGTCAGGATATTTTCCTAATCACCATTCCTTTATGTGGTTATCCAGTCCATCAAGTACAGATGGACTGGCTTTTCATCCTGATTGCCCTGGTGGCAATCTACGCCATCGCCGCGTATATTATTTACACCAGGAAGATCTGGGCCGATCATATTGTTTTCTACGGCCCGATCATGGCGATCAAGACCACCCGGGTAAAATTTTTCGATAAATTTACCGCACTGCGCACGTTTTTTAGGATCTACGGGACTATCGGGGTCATCGCGGTCATCCTCGTTTCGGTTTTTATGACCGTGATGCTGTTTGTCTCGATCCGTTACACGCTGATGATCAAGCCTGAACCGACCGGCATCTACTCGCCCCAGAATTTATTTTTGATCCCGGGGCTCAACGAGTATGTCCCGTCTACATTCGCGGTCTGGTTTGCATTCTTCCTGACCATCGTGGTACACGAGTTCGGGCATGCGATCCTCTGTCGGGTTGAGGACATTAAGGTCAGGGGCATGGGTGTCCTCCTTGCTGTGATCCCGATCGGTTTTTTTGTCGAGCCGGATGATGAGGAACTCGAACAGAAAAAAGGCATGCCCAAGATGCGGATGTTCGGTGCCGGGATCACAAACAACCTTGTGGTCGGTTTCTCATGCTTTGTGCTGCTCATCCTGATGTTCGGTCTCGTGGTGCCGGCGACCCAACCGGCTATCACCGGGATCTACAAGGGGTATCCTGCGGATAACGCGAGCGTGCCGCAGGGCTCGGTGGTGACCGCGGTAAACGGGGTGCCGGTGGCCAGCCGGGCAGATGTGTCCGCGATCCTGAATACGACAAAACCCGGGGATACGGTCACCCTGACGGCCGCAAAAAACGGCATCTCCTCTGATTATAAGCTCACGCTTGCGGAGTGGCCTTCCGGCTACAGCAACAACCAGACCAGCGGGTTTATGGGGGTCGAGTACTATGACGGCGTGGCCGTTAAGACTGCGGTCGGGACGATGCTCTCACCGATCGGGTTCGTTGAATTCCTGATTGTTCCTTTCGCGAGCGGCGATGGGTCGCAGTACATCCGCATCCTCGCATTCGATACCCCGGATACTTCGTATTACCAGGTGCCCTTTGCCGGGTTCTGGGACGCGATCCACATCCTCTTCTGGTGTGCGTGGATCAATATCAACGTGGGGATCTTCAACGCTATCCCGATGGTCCCGCTGGACGGCGGCTATATCTTCAAGGAAGGGGTCGACCGGCTGCTCGACCGGCGCGGGCTTATCAAATATTCCGGGTACATTGTCGGGGCCGTCAGCTACGTGATGATCGTGGTGCTGATATCGCTTATCGCGCTGCCGTACCTGTTGCATATGTGAGGGGGACAACCCGTTTTCGCATAGCCGTGGAATCCCTCATTCATATAATAATAATCGTGCACGGCAGGCTGCGACATTTTCTGGATGCCCCAGCTCGCCATGAGGCCCGCGATCCAGGACAGCAACCGCAATAACCAAGAAGGACAGAGAATATACCAGTGATATACTGGTACGGCCATGAAGGATTTACCCACATTTTCACCGGTCTTTTCGTACACCCACGCGATGGTGAGCCGGCTTGCAGCGATTGCAGCGGCTCGTGAAGTGATCCTCCATGCCCGTCTTGTCCCGAAATGGGAGGTCTCGATCCGCCGGGAGCAGCTGGTTCTTGCGGCCCATGCATCTACGGCGATTGAGGGAAACCCTCTCTCGCTTGAGGAGGTGAGCCGGCTCGCACAGGGCCGGGAGGTGATGGCGGCCCGGCGGGCAAAAGCCGAGGTGCTCAATTACCTTAAGGTGCTGGAGCATATCGACCGGTACCAGCAGGAGGGCGCGATTACCCGGGAAAATCTTCTTTTTCTTCACCGCGATATTACGCAGGATACACTCGATGATCCGGCAGCCGAAGGAGCGTTCCGCACGGTAAAAGTGGTGGTGGGAAACCGGCTTACCCGCGAAGTCGTGTATTCCCCGCCGCCGGTAAAAGAAGTTGTCCCGCAGGTGATGGCCCTTGTTGACTGGCTTAATTCCGAAGCAGCAGACGGGATGCACCCGGTGATTGCTGCCGGGATTGCGCATTACGAGCTGGTGCGGATCCACCCGTTTGTTGACGGGAACGGGAGGACGGCCCGGGCTCTTGCGACGCTTGTCCTTGCAATGCGGGAGTTTGATATAAAACGGTTTTTTACGCTGGATGATTACTACGACAGCGACCGACCGGCGTATTACCATGTACTCAAAGAGGAGAACCGGGCATACCCGGACTGCACGGTGTGGCTGGAATATTTCCTTTCCGGTGTGGAGGTCTCGCTTGGGCGGGTGAAGGAACGGGTATTGTTACTCTCATCCGATGAGCACCGAAAGACGAAAGGAGGTCAGGTGGCGCTGTCCGGACGACAGATGAAGATTGTCGAGTTCATCCACGTGAATGGCTCGGTAAAAAGCGGGGACCTGATGCGCCAGTATGGTATTTCCCGGCAGGCTGCCGGGAAAGAACTTCGTGCGATGGTCGGGCAGAACCTGATACGGCCCGAGGGAAAAGGGCGGGCGACCCGGTACGTGATGGTGTGAGATGGTTGTCGATTCGGTTGTCGATTTGGTTGTCGATTCCGGGGCATGAGATGATCCGTGCAGGCCATAAAGACCCGGATGCATACCTGGATGAGCAGGATTTAAAAGACATAGCCGAAGCCAAAGAGGATATTGTGCAGGGGCGTGTCTACTCTACCAGGGAATTACGGGCCAAACTTGGGATCAAATGAGTTATTCTTTTTTCTGGACAAACCTTGCTTGAGAGATAACGCACTTCCTTTCATTCACAAATTATCCATTGAGTGACACTTCACCGGCGGGAAGCGGACGCATACACAGCTTTTTCTGGTGAGCGTCCCGCATGACTCCATCAATTTTCCGGGATGTTTCGGCAGTGTACCAGGCTTCCCCGCACTGCTCGCAAACGTATGCCGGTACGTCTTTAATCACGATGACTTCACCGGCTGCGTGGGCCAGAAACTCCGTTTTTCCTGGATGGAGTTTTCCTTTACAGAAACTGCCAAACGATCCGGGATCATGATTCATTCCTCCTTTTACGGTGGAGATATCCGGAGACGTTCCGATATATGGATCTCCTCATCAGATCACGTCTTTGTCTTATCGTTTTTTCTGCCATTTCAATTAAACTACTTTTTATGTCATCGATATTGTCTGGCAACCATTCAGGCCGCTATTTAGTATAATCCCGGGTGCCGGTTTCGTAGTTCTTGGATAAACCGGGCCATATCGACCGGTCCGAGTATCTTTGTGAGCGCATGAATGCAATTTTTTCGTATTTCGCTGATTGTTTTCATCTGTTGTGGGAAAAAGGAGGTTCAGAGTCAACATGGCATCGCAGAGCCAGGAACGTACCTGCGGACATCGACCTGTGCCCCGCTCTTTGCCATGCGTTCTGCGATTGTGAGGATTTCATGGGCAACATGCTCATCCACATAATCTTCACCACAGTTGGCGCAGATCTGAGCAGGGACATCTTTTACTACAAGGGTCATTGTGTCCCTCTCAAAAGTAACCGTGGTCATGCCATCTTTGGTATCCCCGTGCTTGCAGATAACGCACTTCATGATCTCCTCCGCGTGAACTGATCAGACCAGACATTCGGATCTGGTTCATATGCTGTGATAACAATTGCCTCACGGTCTACATTATTTTATGCCATGACTACGTGAAGCGGACGACCATTGATTATTCCCGATACAAGACAGCTGGGATAGGGTGCGTCATCAGGGTACTCTTCAATAATTATGCCAAGCCCAAGGAGTTCACGAACATCAGAGTCTGATATGCGCCGCTGGAACATTTGTCGTAACGCATGGATACGAAATGTCAGGTGCCGGTATGCCGGATATTTTATTGGTCATTTCCCTCTCCCCTTATCAAATCCCCGGCCTTAAGATTCACGCTACTGGTGAGTCTCTTTAGTGTGATTTGGAGAGAGAAGAGGATAATCGTTTCCCCGTCCCGTCCGCACCCCCATTCTTCTCCGCAGACCTCCTCCGACCCGTCCGTTTTCCCCGTGAGTCTCCATTACAGACCTCATCCCATCCGGGCTCAATATGGGCTCCGATTGCCCTTTTCACATCCCAAAAGAAGCCCGTATCGGGCTCCGTTTAAAAATAACCTTAAATCAGGCTTATTTTTGAAAACGGACGAAATAAAACATTCACATAGATGCGTTTGGAGGGCTGTTTTGGGGCCCGGATGGGTTTTCTGTTGATGGCGAAAATGATCTCTGCCAGAACGCGAATATGGCCCATTAAAGGGCATTATATGGGGCTCAAAATGGGATTATTTTGGCAAACGGGGGATTTAAACGGCTTTATTTTTGAGCGATGGAATCGGGCGGTTTTATGGGTTTTGTTTTGCCGGGAAACGGCGATTCGGGTTTTTTCTCCTACGACGGAGAATGGGATACCGGGGTGGGTGGGTTTTTCGGACAGGATGTTTACCTGAGACAGAGGCCTTGCCAGTACCCCGGATGCGAATCCGGAAAATGCACATTCATCGGGGTACCGGGGTTTGAGTAACCCGGATTTTACAGCGGCGAATCTTAAAGATGCTGCACGGATAATACTTCATACCTAAACCAGAACACTGTATTGGGTTATATATCATGACGGGATTACCACAGTTTAAGATCAAGCTCTATGCTGATGGAGCCGATCTCGACGGCATGATCGAGGAGTACAAAAAAGGAGTCACAAGCGGTTTTACCACGAATCCCACCCTCATGAAAAAAGCCGGGGTCAAAAGTTATGAGGAGTTTGCAAAGGCTGCCCTCAAAGCGATTCCGGACCTGCCCATTTCGTTCGAAGTTTTTTCTGACGACCTGCCCGGGATGGAACGCGAAGCCCGGAAGATCGCAAGCTGGGGCAAGAATGTCTACATCAAGATCCCGGTGACAAATACCAAAGGTGAGAGCACGGCATCTCTCGTGAAAAAACTCTCCCACGATGGCCTGAAACTGAACGTTACCGCTATCCTGACCCTCGACCAGGTAAAAACGGTCGCAAAGGCCCTTTCCCCGGAAACCCCGAGCATTGTTTCGATTTTTGCCGGCCGTATCGCGGATACCGGAAGAGACCCGATGCCGATCATGAAAGAGGCAGTGAAGATCCTCAAGCCCTTACCGAAAGCCGAACTGCTCTGGGCAAGCACCCGCGAGCTTTTGAATCTCGTCCAAGCCGAGTCCTGCGGGTGTCATATTATTACGATAACGAATGATATCCTCAAGAAAGTCCCGCAGGTGGGTAAAGATCTCGACAAATTGTCGCTTGAGACGGTGCAAATGTTTTATTCGGATGCGCAGAGTGCGGGGTATAAGATTTAGAATATACTATTTTGAATTGTTATCATGTCTGAACCTAACAAGTGGCCGAAAAAAATTCCAGAACTTACCTCAAGACAACTAGAGATCAGAGAAGATTTTGTCAAACACTGGTTGGCTGTTTTACCCAATAAATACAATATTATCGAAAAATTTAATCACGGATTCCCTCAGAACAAAGGTTTTTTTGACAACTGTAATACTCTTGAAATTGGGGCTGGGCTGGGAGAACACATCAAATACGAACCTGTTAACAGCCAATCATATACAGCAATGGAATTGAGGGAAGACTTAGCAAAAGAAATACAGCGTCGCTATCCTGAAGTTAAAACAATTGTCGGGGATTGCCAGGAAAAAATTAATGCTGGCGACGGCTCTTTTGATCGCATTCTTGCTATTCACGTACTGGAGCATCTACCCAATTTGCCTGCGGCCTTAAATGAAATAAAAAGAGTACTAAATCCCAGCAAAGGAAAATTTATTGTCGTCATTCCCTGTGAGGGAGGAATTGCGTACAACTTGGCAAGGGACATATCCGCCCGAAAAATATTTGAAAAAAAGTACAACGAAAAATATGATTGGTTTGTCAAGACAGAACATATAAACTACCCCGAGGAAATCCTTGAAGAGTTAAATAAATTATTCACAATACAGAAAGTTTCATATTTTCCGTTAAAAATCCCCAGTGTCTCGTTGAATTTATGCATAGGACTCGTGCTAATTTCGAAAAAATTGTAATTATTCGATTATAGCGTGAAGTTAGACCGTCCTTTTATCACGTATTATCTCTTTTAGCAAAAACAAAGTAATTTGTGAGAATATACCCTAATATGGTACTTAATACAATCTGAATGACTTTGGATTGAAGAACCTCGAATCTGAGTACTTGGATGAATATTACCAATACTCCATTATTAAACAAATACGTCAGAGCAACACTTATGAGATACCGTTGAAACGTTTTTGTGTGTTCTTTAATCTGATACTTAAATGTCCAATTTTTTTGAAGATAGTACACAAAAATCAATGCAATGGATATTGAAAAGATATTAGCAACGAGATAATTAATCTGAAAAATCTTTACCAAAATCGTGAATATAGAAAAATCAATAATTACACCGATTCCTCCGACCATACAATATTTTAAATAACGAATCAGTTTATTTTTAGATTCCAAATTCATTTTGATTATTCCTCAACAGTGCGGTAATATCAACACTTTTTTCAGTTTTTATTTTTTAAAGAAATCAGGCACCGGATCCCCCATGGATACCGGATCGCTCTTCCTAGGTTCAGTTCGATTCTCATTGCTAAATAGAGAATTTCATTCATGACCGGCCCGCCTAACTGAATTAAATTTTTCACAGATTTCTGATTCTCTGTTTCAGTCTGCTTCGTTTTTTGCTTGTTCCGCAATTTCATGAAACGAAATGCCGGGTAAACTAAGAACCCCAGATGCGAGGCGCTCTGCACAGAAAATCCGGCATTTTCTGCTTTTTGAGACAATTCATCCAGCGCATATCGTCGGAAATGTTTGAGTTGTTCGTCGTAAAAATCATACAATCCCGGGTTTGCAGGTACTTCGATGATTGCACGCCCGCCGGATTTCAGAATCCGATGAATCTGTCGTAATGCCGCGACATCATCTTCAATGTGTTCGAGGACATTCAACGCAACGATTACATCCACGCAATTATCCGGTAGAGGACAATTGACAAGATCAAACTGGATCAACGGTATATCTGGATGATGTTTCGCGATTTTCCCCAAAGGTTCCGGAATGCAGTCAGATCCGATTATAAATATCCCGGGAAAGGCTTTTTTAATGTCCCGAAGCAGGTAACCGGAAGATGAGCCAATTTCCAGTATTACACTATCTGCCGACAGAATTTTTTTTAATTCATTACAGGCATGAAGCCGTGAGGCCCGGTCAATGTAATGATTACCCCGATCTGCCTCCGCTTCGTGGAATTCGGTAAGGTCTGAGGTCCACCCGGCATTGCATTCAGTATAATGTAAGACCGGTACGTTTTCAGAGCCGATCCGGAATCCATTTCCTGTCCAGACCGGATTTTCACAGTATCCGGGAGGGATGGGAAATTTAAACCCCATTACAGGTTCTCCGTTTTTTCAACAATATACAATGGACGCTGCCTTACCTCCTCATAAATACGCCCGATGTATTCACCCATAACCCCCAGAGAGAGGAGCTGCACACCTGAAAGGAACGTGATCAGGACAATCGTCCATGTCAGCCCTGGAGTTAACTCGACATGTAGTATCAATCTCTCAACCAGGATCCAGAACCCCAGCAGGAATGCGCCCAATGCAATTATTCCCCCCAGTATCGTTGCAACTTGTAGGGGGCGTATCGAAAATCCCACAATTCCGTTGAATGCGATCCTGAGCGAGCCCAGGTACCTGTTGTAGTTTGAAATCCCGGATGCCCGTTCATCCCGATCATATTCGACGAAGGTCTGTTTGAAACCGACAAAAGCAACCATGCCACGCAGGAATCCGTGAGACTCATGCAATTTTTTCAGTTCATCAACAACACAGCGATCTATCAGCCGAAAATCTCCGGTATCAGCCGGGATCGATACATCAGAGATTTTATTGATGACTATGTATCCGAAATGCGAGATCCACTTTTTGAAAAATGTTTCACCTTGTCTGGATCGTCTCTTTGCATAAACGACCTTGTAACCCTCGCGCCATTTTTCCAGCATCGGCTCGATCAATTCGGGAGGATCCTGAAGATCCACGTCAATGACAACGCACACATCCCCTTTACAGAAATGGATGCCGGCGAGCGTTGCGGCGGGCTGACCGAAACGCCGGCTGAATCGGATGAGTCGGATATTTTCGTTGCGCTTGATCTCATCCAGAATTATTTGTTCGGTTGTGTCCGGGGAGGGATCGAGGCAGAAGATGATCTCATAAGGATGGTTTAATTTGGTTAATACGGATTCCGTTCTTTGGAGGAATGGTTTTATGTTGGTTTCTTCGCGGTAAACTGGGACAACAACAGAAATAAGGGAAGATTTTTCAAAAGTCATCGTGCGCTCCGGTAAATATAATTCAATAATACGAATCTTTCACTTAAATTTTTATTGCCAAATTTAGATCAATAAATCTATATCTCATCGGTTTCATTATGCAAAAGAAATTTCTCAAACAAAAGTGTTCGGTAAAAGTTGGCCATGTATCTATACGTGTTTATGTCGAAGATGTTGTCGGATGGACAGGAGTTTCATCATGGTGCGATGAATTTTTTATTATCAGATAATTGTCATTAATCGTGTATTTTTCAGAAACACTTACATTGGGATAATTAATAAGTTCGCTCTCTTTGAGTAAATCCCATTCGCCATATAAAGGTGTTGCAGGGAAATAGGATGCGTATTTTAAATAAACTTTTTTATCGGAGAATAAGAAATAATAAGACCACATTTGGTTAAACCAGGGAGGTTCTAAAATATTAATTGAGGTTACATTGTTCATTGAATCGACTCTTTCCAAACTTAATATGTCATCAGAGATCGAAATACAATTATTATAATTATTTTGAGAAATTTCAATGGCAGACCAAATATTTACCAAAATTAAGCAAAATATAATTAAAATGCAACAAAATTGTTTGTATGAACCAGTTTTCATCGGTATAATTTTAAAATCTTTCAATGATGTAAGGCAGATAATTAGAATTAAAGGAATAAAATACGTTAACAACTTAAAAGATTTATAACTATCACCGTTGAATCCAACCGAGAGAATACTCTCAAGATAGTAATATAAATAACAAACAACCACAAATGAAATATAAATCGCGGACAAATAATATAATCGTTGATCTTGAGAATGGAGTTTTTTAAACGAATAAATCGATATAACAACAATGGGAACGGACAGTAAAACCAAAACGGGGAGATTTACACTCGAGGAATAATAAAGGTTCTGAACAATAATCGAATTACCCACAAGTCCGAAAACCCAATGCGGAAATATTAGTGGCATTTCCCATCCGGCAGTGACCTGACGGAAAAAGAATAATTGCTCAATCCGGGTAAAATAGATGGTCGGAAAGATCAAAATCGTAATAATTCCCGTCACAAATAAAAATTTAAACAGTTCTAATCTCGGTATTAAGAATTTTTTAGAATATGATCCGTATAGAATGTAAAGTATGATTGGGACAATGAAAAGGGGAGCTAATGTTACATAAGTAATTACAAGGCCAAATAATAAAAAAGAAATTAGGGGGATATAAGATCTTAATGAGGAAAAATTCTGATTCTTATGTAACGCGTAGAGTATCAAAAAGAAAAGACAATAAAAATATCCCATTCCAATTATTTGTCCTAAAAAACCTTGATAGATAATAAACAGTAACTGAAAATTTAGACCGCATAGTGCAGTAACAATGACAGCCATTTGGTAAGTGTAATTAAAAATTTTATAACTAATTAAAAAAATAAGAGGTAACATAAAAATAAAAAAAAGGTATATAGTTAAATTCTGGATCTTGTAGGTCTCAAGGGAGAATAGCGAACTTGGAATGGCAGTTGATACAAAAGCACCGAAATAACTATTTTCAATATTTGGATTGAAATTCTGATC